>Ga0265316_10000056_pt1 | contig 121489 bp, 100 predicted proteins | sample 4522metaG_FD_202092 | JGI IMG/M metagenome (GOLD analysis project Ga0265316, IMG submission 202092) | Rhizosphere microbial communities from Carex aquatilis grown in University of Washington, Seatle, WA, United States - 4-5-22 metaG | ecosystem: Host-associated > Plants > Roots > Rhizosphere... | reverse complement strand
CCGTCGAGTGGGAGGATTCCGGCATGGAACGCGAGTTCGGCGCCAAGGAATCATTGGAGTTCGTCCGCCGGATGAACTTTTCTCCGTCGGATGTCGCCTTCGACAGCGCGCTGAAGAAGTAAACGAAAGCGCTAGTTTTCGGGCTGAGCGCCCTCCGTCAGGAGGGCGCTTTTGTCACTGCGCGCCAGCACCCCTCGATAATCCGCTCGATGTCATCCTCCTTGATATGTAATCTTCCGGCAAGATGCCCCTGCATCACTGCGGCGAGCGCGCCCGTGGCGAGTTGAAGCCCCAGTACACTGTCCAATACCGCAAAGACACCGGACGCCCGCCCTTCGTCGAAGAGGGAGAGCGCAATCTGCTGGGAAAAAGTGACGCGTTCCCTGATCTCATGGATGATGCCAGGGGACGTGCCATAACGCTCTAGAAATGCAAACTCCTTTGGGTGCTCCAGGGCAAACCGTGCATTGCCGCGCAGGAAGTCTCCGAAGCGATCCTTCAAGCTGCCCGTGAAGCAATAGGTGGCCATCACCTCTCTATCGCGGAAGTCCGCTGACTCCCGAAAAAGAATAGTGACCAGGGCACGCTTGCTGGAAAATCGGTTGTAGACCGTTCCGGACCCGAGTCCGGCCTTCTTCAGGATCTTGGAAAGGGAGACAGATTCGAGACCGAATTCGACGGCAAGGTCGAGTGTCGCGGCGAGAATGTCTTCACGAGTTCGCATGCGGAAGCCTCATTTTGGAATGAACGATCCAAAATGACGTGCCGCTTCTGAACAAGGTGGCGGCTCGAGGGCGGGCAGAGCGTCCTAGAATTTTGGATCGATCATTCCAAAACTGAAAGGGTGCTCTCTTCGGTTCCTGAGCACTCCAAGGACAGCAGCCCCGTGTCGTTGGCGCTGCCGTCCTAAAATCGCCGCAAGGGATTCAGCGAGAGCGCTATTCGGCCAACACGCCCCTGATCCACTCGACGCTCTTCCGGATATTCTCATCCGTGCCGTCGCATTCGATCGAAACATCGCCGTCGAAGTCGCGTTCCTTCATGTATTTCAGTATTTTGCGAATATTGTCCGCATTGACGCCCCCGCCAATCGGTACGGCAGACATACCGATACCCGTCTCTTCGCCGCGCAAGGCCGCCGCGAGAGCCGGATCGACGTCTTTGATATGCGAGGCCACGATGTATTTCTCGAGTACTTTGTAATACTCGAGCGGGTCGTGACCCTGGATAAATACATTGCCCGTGTCGAAATTGACGCGGAGATGCTCGTCTTCGAAATGGGAGAGAAGCTTCAGCATGAACTCACCGTCGCCCGTGTAAGGTCCGTGAGGTTCTATGCAGATGATGATGTCGTAGTCATGCGCCCATTTCAAGATCTCGGTGTAGTTGCCAATCGTTATCTTGAGCATCTCGTCACGCGGCATATCAGGTGCCTGTCCGGAATCGACACTATCGACCTTGGGGGCGCCGAGCTCCTTTGCGTAACGGATGACCTGCGTGTAATACGGGATGCCGTAATACGTGCCCTGCGGTCCGAAGATCGGGTAACTCGCGTCGAGCATGGAGAGCTTGAGCCCGTTTTTTTCAAGCAGACGCCTGATAGGATACGGGTTGTCGAGTATCGACAGACTCGGATCATAGCCAAGCGACGAGATAAAATAATAGCCGTAGACCGTACCTGCCTCGAGGTATTTCAATTTGTACTTCACCGCCGACGCGACTGCATCGTTAAAGTTCTTGGACTGCCCGCGCCAGTTGTCCGCATGCATACCGAGACGAATACCCATGGCTTATTCCCCCTCTCCTCATCATAGATTATCCAGTCTTACTCTGAATCCCGGGTAAGTCTGGACTTGGTTGGTCCGCACTTGAGAGCCGGCATCCTCCACGTCAACGCCTTACCGTTACGAAAAAGCAGGAACCGATTCCATTCCTGGCCGGTCCTCCAGATAATTGCGGGCCTATCGGGCGTCTACGGAACTTTGCACCCCTGTCGACACCCGCCTTGAAGGAACCGCTGATTGAGCCCAGGCTCTCCGCAATCATGCCGATCTTTATCGCCATGATTGCCTCCTCTATCCCGTGTGTGATCAGGTTCTCGAGAAAACCGGGGGGCTCTTTCAAGCCCCCCTCAAACCTCAGATTGGACCCCGGTCAAGGCCGCCGGGAAAGGCGTCACGCCTTACTTGTAGTCGGGGATTGCCTTGAAAGCGGCGTTGGTAATGTCGTAGACGAACGCGTTCGAAGCCCTCTTGGCCATATAGTCGTCCAGAATCCAGGGGATCAGCTTGCTCTTGTCGAGGGTGTCCTTCTCGAAGGGCAAGAAGTTCGCAAAGATGCCCTTCTTGAAGGGCTTGCCGGCGAAGTACGCCTGCATCATCTGGAAGAGGACGTCAGCTTCGAGGGTCGGGCACTGATTGACGTCGAAGGTCACCGTTCCCTTCGCAACCCAGTCCCACGACTTTTCCTTGCCGTTGCTCGAGCCGAGCCAGTACTTGCTCGTGTCGAGACCGGCCTCCTGCATGGCCTGGATGGCGCCCGTCATCATCTCGTCGTTCTCAACGTACGCGCCGTCGAATCCGTTGGGTCCGAGAGCCGTGATGGCATCCTGCATGACCTTCTTGGCGGGATCGGCGAACCAGCCGCCCGAGCCCCAGAATACGACCTGGAGGTCCTTTCCACCAGCGCCCTTGACGCCGACGGAGTTCAGGAGGTTGCCAATGTCCTTACCGGCTTTCTGATAGCCCTGAAGGAAGCCCTGCGTCTGGCCGCCCGCTGCGCCCTGACCGAGCTTGCCTTCGATCATAATGACTCGCTTCGCGTTGTGCTTGATGGCCGAAGCCGCGGCGAGCTCGCCATCAGTCACCCAATCGAACCCGGAGAAACCGGTGAGGCCCGGGTCATTCGGCGGGTTCTGCGTCAGGCCGAAGTAGGGGATCTTCGCCGCGAGGGTCTCCTTCAGACACTGCGAGGTGGTCTGGGGGGAGTTCTGGACGACGACGATGGCGTCGACCTTCTGGGTGATGTAGTTCTCGACGTTCGTGATCTGCTCGGGTGCTGTCCCCTGCCCGGTCACGCTGAGAACGGTCCAGCCCGCCTTCGTGGCGAGAGCCTGGAACACCTGGAAGCCGGCCTTGTAGTAGTCATCGGCGGCGTCCATGTAGTAGCCGATGGTCTTGCCCTTTCCCTTTTCGCCCTGGCCGTTGGCGAAGGACAGCGTGCCAAGCAGTGCAAAGCACGCGATGAACAGAAACAGTCTCTTCATGATTCCTCTCCTCTCTCTGTATATGAACTCTTTCGAACTTTGGGGATCACTTGAAATAGAGTATTGTCCACCACACCTCCTTCTCCGCCCGGGGGCGGTCAGGCTTTGCGGAGGAACTTCTGCTCCCTCCGTCGGGTCATAAACTCGGAAACTCTTGTGGAGAAATACCCCGCGGAAACCGCGACAATGACCACGAGCCCTTTTGCTACGTACTGCACTTCGGAGGGGAGCCGCAGCATATTCATCGCGTTCCCGATAGATCCGAGGAAAAAAACGCCGATGATCGTGCCGAGAATGTTGCCTTTTCCACCCGCCATCGCCGTGCCCCCGATGACGACCATGGCTATGGTGTCGATCTCCATGCCCTGGCCGAGGGTGATGATGCCCGTGTTGATGCGGGCGAGGAGCATGACGGCACCGATACCGACGAGAAACCCAATGATGACGTAGACCGAGAGACGCATGCGCTTCACGTTGATGCCCGCGAGATAAGCCGCTTCGGGATTGTTGCCCACCGCGTAGATGCGCCGGCCGAACTTCGTATATGTCAGGACGAGCCCCGCGAGGATGGCGAGGGCGAAGAAGATAAGCACGTAGGGAGGTATGACGAGATTGAGCCCCGTCGCGGGATCCTTGGCGCCTTCTATGATGTTCGCTTTGAAGAAATTCAGCTCGCCGTTCATGATCACTTCGCGCGAGTTGCAGAGAAGGAGAGCGATGCCCTGGAAGGTGATCATGCCGCCGAGGGTGATGATGAACGGCTCGACCTTCGTGCGTGAGATGACGAGCCCGAGGAGCGTCTCGAGGAACACGGCCACCGCCACGCCGACCAGGATCGAGGGGACCGTGCCAAAGTGCCATTTCGAGATGCCGAGAGCCGTGACGATGGAGACGAGGGAGGCGAGCATGCCGACCGACAGATCGATGCCGCCCGAGATCATTACCATCGTCATGCCGACGGCAATGATGCCGGGCACACCCACCTGCTGGAGGATGTTCAGGATATTGACGGGACTGATGAACGTGGGGAAGCGTGAGCCTCCCGTCACGATGAGCTGAAGTATGACGATGATCACGACAAAGCCGAGGAAGATGGAAAGGACGGTGAAATTCTCCCACCGCTTGAAGGGGGAGATGCGGGCGGCCCGGATCTCCGGCGCGGCTGGCTGCGTGCTCATATCGCTTTGTCTCCTATGGAATACGTAAGGATGTTCTCCTCGGTGACCTCAGCCGAGCTGAGCTCGGCGGTGATCTGGCCGTCTTTCATGACGAGGACGCGGTTGCTCATCGAGATGACCTCGGGCATGTCGGAGGACACCATGATGATCGCCTTGCCTTCTTTCAGGAGTCCTACCATGATCATGTAGATCTCCTGCTTCGACCCGACGTCGATGCCCCGCGTGGGCTCATCGAAGATGAATATCTCCCCGTTTGTATTGAACCACTTCCCGAGGACGACCTTCTGCTGGTTGCCGCCGGAGAGCGTCATGACGCGCGTGCGCGACGATTTCGTCTTGATATTGAGGGATTTCACGAATCGATCACCCGTTCGCACGTCGTCCTTCGGGCTGATGACGAGCTGCTTCATATTCACGAGATTGGCGCTCACCACGTTCTGGGCGATGCTCTGCGGGAGGAAAAGACCCGTATTCTGCCGGTCCTCCGTGATGAAGCACATGCGGTTGTGGATGGAGGTGCGCGGACCGCCGCGCTTAACGACATTCCCTTTGATGAGGATCTCTCCGAAGTCGAGCTTCGCGCTGCCGAACAGCACGTTCATGAGCTCCGATCGGCCCGAGCCCGCCATGCCGGCGATGCCGAGAATCTCGCCGCGGCGCAAAGTAAAGGAGACGTTCATCGCCTTGTTGCCGGTCACGCCGCGCGCCTCGAAGATCACGTCGCCGATGGGAACGGTCTCTCTACGATAAAACGTCGAAGGGTCACGTCCCACCATGTCTTTGATGAGCTTGTTTTTCGTCAGATCGGCGACAGGGTATTCGCTGACGCGCAGGCCATCGCGAAGGACGGTCACGCGGTCGGCAATCTTGAACACCTCTTCGATGTGGTGCGAGATGTAGATGATCCCTATACCGCTCTGTTTCACGGTCTTCACGATATCGAGGAGCGTGTCGATCTCCGCGACGGAGAACGCTGCGGTAGGCTCGTCGAGGATGATTACGCGACGCTTGAAAACGAGGCCTTTGGCGATCTCGACAATCTTCTGCTGGCCACTGGAGAGGTCGCCCATGATTGCGTCCGGATCCAAGGGGCTCTTGAGATAGCGAAGCACCTCGATGGTCTGGCGTTTCATCTCACCCTTCTGCAAGATGATGCCCTTCTCGATTTCCGCGCCCATGAAAATGTTCTCGAGGATGCTGAGATTGTCGAAGATGACGTGCTCTTGATAGATGGTCTGAATGCCCAGGCTCTGCGCCAAATGGGGATTGAGGGTCACATTCTTACCATCGAAGATTATCTCTCCGCCCTCATCGGGCTGGTAAGCGCCGGAGAGAAGCTTGATGAGGGTCGACTTGCCCGCGCCGTTCTCACCGCAAAGGCAATGCACCTCCCCTTCGCGCAGATCGAAGGAGATATTTTGCAACGCCCTGACGCCCGGGAAGCTCTTCGAAATGTTCTTCAGCTGGAGGATCTCGTTCATACTGGTGATTCGTACCTCTCGGAGTTCGCCGCGCGCCTGATTTCCGCGAGCCGTGCGTGATGTCTCTTCGTCACCCCGCCCAATCCCATCTGCTCTCCCCTTTGAAACGCCGAAGCAAGAAAACCGTTCCCAACGGCCGACATGATTCAGCACCTTTTGCCCCACTATCACGCAGGACATCTTAAAACATTACTTTGTAGAGACTTAAGGGCTATTGTGCATAAACATGCCCGAGTTGCATGCGTAAATCCTGTTTGGAACCGCTCCCTAACGGCCGAATTATAAGGGACCGAAAGATTGGTTGTCAAGAAAAATCGTGACCGGTTCCGGTTTTCATTGACTTCTATCGGCAATGGTGGTGAAATAGCGTCCGATCAAAAACCTCCAAACAAGCGAAAGGGGAAGAACGATGAAAATCGGATGTTTCGCACTCGTCGATCCGTTCCAGGTCCTCGATCACCAGCTCGCGCGTATTGCAGGCATGGGCTTCAAGTACGCCGATGTCACCGACAGCCATCCGGGGGGAGGGCTTGGTCGCGAGTTCGGTTTCGCGGCCACCGTGAGCCTCGATGACAATCCTTTCGACGTCAAGCGGCTCTTCGAAAAGCATGGGCTGACGATCTCGACGGTCTGCGCCCATGCGAATCTCCTCGACCCATCTTCCAACTCGCGCTACGGTACCTCGGAGATCATCAAGGCGATAAAGCTCGCTGCTCTCATGGGCGTGAAGTATGTCGTCACCACGGAGGGCGAGCCTTCCACCGAATGGGGAAAGAACCTGTCCCGCGACAAGCGCATTTTCATCGCGGCAGAGAAGCTCTGCGAGCCGGTGCGGCTGGCAAAGGATCTCGGCGTGTGGGTCCTCCTCGAGCCGCACGGCCCGCTCACCGACACGATCGATGGGACGGAAGGGATCATGACGGCACTCGGCAGCCCGTCGAACCTCGGCGTCAACATGGATACGGGCAACTGCTGGCTCGGCGGCAGCGATCCGGTGGAGTACGCGAAGCATTTCAAGGGCAAGATCAAGCACGTCCACTGGAAGGACCTCCCGAAGGAGTTCGAGCAAAAGCGCGGCACGGAGTTCGGCTGCGGGTTCAGCCCGATCGCACTCGGGGAGGGCGTGATCGACATCGCCGGAGTCTACAAAGTACTTAAGGACGTCGAGTGCAGCACCCTCGAAATCGGTGGGGACGACAACCTGAAGCGGAGCGTGAAATTCCTGGAACAGCTCGCGAAATAGCTGATTCTCGTGCACTTACGCGGGCCGGATACCCCGGGGGTTCCGGCCTGTTTTGTTCGCAGTCGCTAGTCGGCGAAGAGCGCCTTCAGATAGCCGAGTCCTTTCCTGCACAGGGCCTCCGTGCTCACTTCCGTTGTGCGAAAGATGGACGCCGCCTTGGCGATGATCTCGACGTCGGGTGTGAAGGACTCCATGACCACGAAGTGATCGTATCCGATCGAGACGAGTGCGTCCTTGAGCGACTTCCAGTCGATGAGCCCGGTTCCCGGTGCGCCCCGATCGTTCTCACTCGCGTGCACATGATAGAGAAGCTTCCCGGACTCGAGGACGGCGCGGGCCATGCTCTTCTCCTCGATATTCATGTGGAAGGTATCGACGTGCACCTTGAGAGCGGGGCTTCCGACTTCGGCTATAAGACGCAAGGCTTCGCTCGTCACGTTGAGGAAGTCCGACTCGAACCGATTGAGCGGCTCGACGGCGAGAGCGATGCCCGCATCCGCGGCGTACTTCCCCGCCTCACGGAGATTGCGCACAACGGTTGCCCATTGCTCTTTGCGCGCCGCGGGCGTTTCCATGGCGCTACGACCGACGCGCGAGTAGTGGGGACCGCAAAACACCGGAGCACCAAGTTGCCGACAGACGTCGACGCAGTCGCGGATGTACTCGAGGCCGCCTTTCTGTTCGGCGGCGCTTCCGCGAAGATCGCGGCCGTCGCCATAGGCGCCGCAGACGGAACTGCAGACGAGCCCGTTGTCCTCGATCTTTTTGCGCATCTCCCGTGGATCGAAATCGCCCTTGTTCTCGTAGGCGATCTCGACGGCGTCAAAGCCCATCTTCCTGATAAGGGGAAGGAACCGCGCCGAAGCGGTCGTGAATGGAGACTCGAGGACGAAGGTATTCAGACCGAAGCGCATCGTGGCCTCCCTGCCTGGAATCGTTCCCACTCCCGGTAACCCTGGCGGCGCTATGAGAACGCTCCCTGCCGGGCCGAGTATAGCCACACCGACGAAGGTGTCAAGAAGGACAGCGATCTCTTCCTTCCTGCTCACGCATTGCGGACTGGCAAAGACGTCCATTTCGTACACCTCGGCGGGAGGTGTAAGGCTTCTGTCGTTTGACACCTCTTGCCGTCTGCCGCGACGGCGGTCCTGATTTGGATATACTTTCGGGAAATTGGTCACTACATTGATAAAAGAATTCTTATACAAAAGTTAGGAGAAAAAGGTATGCCTCAAAATGAAGAGCCCCGGAAACCGAACGATGATCCCAAGCATAATGAACCGCATGGCGGTCCCGGGCACGATGGCCCGCACGGTCATCACGAACACTCGGAAGATTGCGGATGCCATGAGCACCATCACGCTCCGATAGGACCACGCGAGGTAAAGTTGGAATGCATCAGACAGGCCACGGAGCTTGTCATTGCATTTGCGTCAAAGTTGGGAAGTGGAAAGCTTTCCGCCGAAGAGCTGGCAAAATATGTCGTGACTGTCGCCCGCGAGGCAGAAAGATTCATCTCCAAACCCGAGTAGAAAGCCCTCCCATAGCTGCGACTCCCGACATCTGAAACAGGAGTCGCAGCGCCCTTCACTCCGGAGAATGCTTTACCGATATGTCAAGAAAGAGCGAAAGAGCTGCAACTCTGTTCCTGAAAATCGAGGAATACGCATGCCGACCGGATTTCACAGGGTAACCCTCTCGACACATGAGGCGCCATCAGAATGATAACGCCCTTCTCGGGTATTTTGTTCGGGACTTCGGGAGTAGTCCTGATCGCGGCAGGAACGGCGTGGCGTAGGCGAAGTGTGCCAGGAGGCTGGGCCTTGGCCCTGGCGCTCTTGGGAATCGCGATTTGGTGCTTCTTTTCGGCGATGGAAACGACATCGCTGGATGCCGCGCATAGGTATCTGTGGCGCTCTTTGAGCTTCGTCGGCCTTTCTAACGTTCCGCCCCTCTTCCTCGTTTTCGCGCTTCAATTCGCCGGTTCTGATTGGCCCCTGAAGGCGTGGACGCTCATCGTGTTTTGGGCCATCCCGATTACGACCATAGTCTTGGCGTTCACGAACAGTCTCCACCACCTCATTTGGACGGGTTTTATTCCCGGCCCGATTCGCGGAACAAACACCGTCATTTACCGGCAAGGCATCGGGTACTATGTCGCCTTTTTTTGGTTTCTCGCTGAATGCATAGTTGCCTTCTACCATCTGGTCAGAGTTGTCATGCGGACAGCACGGCTTTACCTGGCCCAGGCAGGAATTCTTGTGGTCAGCGTTCTCATCCCATGGGTCGGGGTGTTCCTTTATTTGAGCCCGCACGGTCCATTCCCCGGCTTGGACACCGCCTCACTCGGATTTGCTCTCAGCGCCGTGCTCATCGTGACTGCGTTCAATCGCCTTCACTTGCTTGACCTCGTTCCCCAGGGTCGCGCGACGGTGGTGGAACACATTCAGGAAGGTTTCATGGTCCTGGACTCACTCGATCGGATCACTGACTTCAACGAGAACGCAGTACGTGCATTGCACGTCGAGTCCCTCACGATCGGAACCAATTTCGACGAAGTTTCCCCGGCTCTCGCCGCGGTTTTGAGCCGCAGCACCGTGAGCGAAACCCTTACACCGTCACTTTCGATCGACCCGCCAATAACTTTGGAAATCTCTGTCGCCGAGATTTCGCGGCGTTCGGGCCGAAGGATGGGCAGAATCCTCCTGTTGCGCGACATCAGTGAACGCCGCCGAGCCGAAGAAGAGCGGGAGAAACTGATCGACGAGCTGCGCGACGCCCTTGCGAACGTCAAAAAGCTCAGCGGCCTGCTGCCCATTTGCGCGTCGTGCAAAAAAATCCGCGACGATAAGGGGTACTGGCATCAAGTTGAGAAATACATGAAGGACCACGCCGAGGTGGAGTTCAGCCACGGAATCTGCCCCGATTGCGCGGAGAAACTCGAACAGGAGCTGAACCAAAGCCGGTGAGTGACTGTGGACCTTCGTTTGCAGGCGCGCAACACAACACTGCTATTTCAGGGTGATCGACTCGACGCCGGTCCAGTTTTCGGGGATTCCAGAGGCGAGCAGGCGCTTGCAGCGCACAAGATAGATGTCAATGATCCTGTCGGCGGGGCTGTGCCGCTTCAGCGCCTGGAATCGGGCGAACGCCCCTCCTATATCACGCGCGTAATACGCGGTGATCGCCGTCAGGAGGTCCTGTTTTGTCCCAGCCTTCCTTTCCCGGATGGCGGGCGGATCGGGGTCGAACACTTCGTGGATCATGACCGTTTCGGTGCGGCCCTTGACCTTGACCCGATCTATGAAGCGGTGAAAATAGCGATCCGGATCCTGCAGCTGTCCCAACGCGTACCCCGTGACGAGGATCGAGCCGCCGTATATCCGCGTCAGCCCCTGGAGGCGCGAGGCGAGGTTCACGGCATCCGCGATCACCGAGCCATCCATGCGCTCGTTCTCACCGAGGGTACCCAGCATCAGCTTCCCCGTATGGATGCCGATGCCGACGCTGATTGGAGCGTAGCCGCTGGAACGGCGATGATCGTTGTACTCTCTGAGCTTCTGGATCATGGCGATCGCGGCGAGCACAGCGTCATCCGTCGAGTCGGGGAACAGCGCCATGATGGCGTCGCCTATGTACTTGTCGATGAACCCATTGTGCGCGCGGATTTCCGGTCCGACCCGGCTCAGGTATGAGTTGAGGAAGTTGAACGTCTCCGTGGGAGTCAGACTCTCAGAGAGTTGCGTGAAAGATCTGATGTCGGAGAACAAGACGGCCATCTCCTTCTGCACTTGATCGCCGAGCTTTACGTCGAGAACGCTCTTCTTCTCGAGGAATCTGAGGAACTCATGGGGGACGAAGCGCCCGTAGGCCGACAAGAGCGCTTCGAGCTGCACGCTGTACTGCTGTATCGTTTCCGCCATCAGATTGAAACTGTGGCCGAGCCGTCCTACCTCGTCGCGCGATTTCACCTTCGCCCGCACCGCAAACTGATTCTCTCCGAACATCCGCACGACCTTGTCCAGGCTGATGATCCCTTTGGTGAACAGACGGCCGAGGATAACGGAGCTGGCGAGCGCAAGGAGGAGCGCCACGCCGGCAACGATGACCGCGAGCCGATTCGCGCCGGCCAGTACCGCACGCACGTCGGTGTCCACCATGTCCAGTCCGATCACGGCGAGAAGAGTCTTCCCGTCGGAATCCAGGATCGGGGCGTAGCCGGAAACCGAATTGACCTTGAAGACTTCGTCATACGAGTAGGAGCCCTCAACCTGCGGGGATCGTTGCGCAATAGTCTTGCGCGCGATGGGATAGGGCGAAACGTCGAACTCAGATCCAAAGTGCGAGATATCCTCTTCGGCGATCTTCTCTCCCGCCGCCTGCCGGGCGAGCAGCGACCGAACGTCGGCATCCACCACGTACAGCGTCGTGTTTACATTGTCCGTCGGGGTGAACAGGTACACGTAGCGCACGAGACCGCTTCCGCTGCTGCGGATTGCATTGAGCTGGTCCGAAACGATCTGGTAATCGGCCGAGAGCTCCAGGGCACGCGTCTGTTCGGGGAGGAGGCCCGCACTCTCATGGCTCACCAGACGCTTCAATGCCGGTCGATCCACCATCGCGCTCCCGATGCGCGTGAGGCTGCTCACCCGTGCTTGCAGGCTCGAAAACAAGGAACGCTCGAGAATTGTGTACGAGGAGACCGTGAGCAGGGCCGCGAGGAGCGCGCTGACCAGGAAGAAGGTGAGGATGATCTTCAATTGCAGGCTAAAGGCGAGACCCCGTTTGGCTCTTATCGTGCTGTTTTCCATTGTTCACCTGCCTTCAATTCGCGCGCCCTTACCGCACTATACTGCCCTGACCTGCGGCTGTACAGGGTTTCGGCTTTTCAGATGGTGTCGGTGTGCCGCCGATTGAGGTGTTCGTCGGAAACCGCGAAAAAACCCCGAGGAACGAAGCCTTCACCGCACCGTGGGTTTCTATTTCGTTCACGACCTCGAGGGATTGCCGTGAAACGGCGATGAGGCGTCCTTTGACAAGGCGGTCGCCGCGCAGTCCGATTTCGTATCTACGCTTGCCCGGAAGACCGAGGAGTTCACGGTTCGCAAGATCATCCTCATCGAGCGCGATCTGAAGATGGGAATCGGTGACCCTTCCTCGGAGGACGGTCAGGACTATTCGAGTCATGACGATGCTGTGGAGGCATTCAAGGGAACACCGCTGCGGGTAGTCATCGAAAAAGCGCCGCCTGAGCGTGTGATTGCCGTCCTCAACGGCCTCCTCGGACTACAGGAGGAGATCATCGCGAAGGAAAGCGGCGAGGTGGACAAGTTCGTGGGGGACGAAACCATGGCCATATTCGTCGACCCGACGAACGCGCTTCGCGCCGCGCTCGCCGTCCGCGCCACGGCCGAAAAGGCCTCACCCGAGCTCGATTGTCTCAGACTGGGATTCGGCCTCCATTCCGACGAGCTTGTTGAGGGCGATATCGGCTCCCCTTCAATGATGGACCACACCGTCATTGGGGACATGGTCAATACCGCAGCACGGATTCAGGCCGTCGCTCGGCCGGGACAGATCCTCGTGTCCGAAGAGCTCGCTGCAGAGCCTGGAATCGCCGCGATCTTCGATCTTTACGGCACCGGCTCGATCACTGCAAAAGGAAAATCTCAACCGGTGAAAGTGAGGGGGTTGCGTGGCCTGAGGGCGGCACCGTGATCATGGTGTGACCGAAACCGCGACCGGCGTTGAGCTCTTTGGATCCACGGTGACATCCTCGTCGTATTCGCCATCATGGCTGTCAATGGCCATGAGATTATAATCCACGGCACCTTCGTGCCCGGGAACCACGATGACGAACGTGTCTCCATCGTCAAGGGTCGTGTCTTCGCCAAGCACGTCGACTCCGGACGCATCGGAATCAGCCGGAGAAAGGAAAAGGTGGTCGATTTCTCGGCCGGTCTTATTGGTGACGCTGACTTTGACGAGGGTGTAATCCGAAGCCGTGTCCACCGTGTCGCCTTCCGTGATCTCCACCGTTGCCGAGTCATCTTCGCTCGAGGTAGAGCCATCGACCTGATACTCGGTACCCTCTTCGTCCTGGGCCATTATTTTGTAATCGAAGGAATCCTGCGGGTAGCTCAGGTAGTACGTGATCGATTCACCATCCTCCAACGGGTTGTCCTGACCTAGAATTTCAGGACCCCAGGAGTCGCTGTCGGCGGGAGAAAGAACGACTGTCATCAGTGTATAGCCGGTGGAGTTCAGGATCGTGATCTCGTTCAGGTCGTCCGAGTTGAAGGCGAAGAGGGGAACGGCCGCCAGTGTGAAAAGGGCAATCGACACGAGAAAAACCCGTTGCATGCTCACCCCCTTTTGATGGTCGAGAGAGAATATACCTCGCGGTCCGTGAGTGGCAAACAAATTCCGGGAGGAGGCGCGCGTTGATCGCCCGGGACGTCGATGGTTTTTCCTGTCTTTTCAGACGGCTTTCCATGCACATTGAATTGCATGCGAATGGGCAAGAAACGAGGCTCCCGCTGCTGAGATCAAAACACGACGAATCGTACGCCGCGGCTCTCCGCGCCGGGTTGCACTACGTTACTGACGGCTATGCCGGTATCAGCAGACGCCATGCCGGCACGGGGTGGAGCTACCATGACGCGGATGGCGCCCGCATTATCGAGCCGACCGTGCGTCAACGCCTTGCTGCGCTGGCAATTCCTCCGGCGTGGGTCGATGTATGGATCTGCCCCGATCCTTCAGGCCACGTCCAGGTCACGGCGCGCGATATGCGCGGGCGCAAGCAGTATCGCTACCATCCCGAATACCGCGCCGTGCGCGAACAATCCAAGTTTCGCCGTATGCTGGTATTCAGCGACGTTCTTCCTCTCCTGCGCGCGCGCGTGGAACGGGATCTGCGCGCCGCAGACCTGAGCCGGCCCCAGCTGCTTGCAACCGTGGTGCGGCTTCTTGATAGGACGCTCATCCGCGTCGGCAGCGACGAATACGCGCGGGAGAATCATTCCTATGGTCTCACGACGATGCGCACCCGCCATACGCATGTGGACGGGGCGACTCTCCGCTTCACCTTTCGCGGCAAGAGCGGGGTTGATCATTCGGTGACGGTGGAGGATCCGAGGATCGCGCAGATCGTGCAGCGCTGTCAGGACATGCACGGGCAGGAGCTGTTCCAGTATGTCGATCCATCCGGCCGGCGCAGGCTGCTGGAAGGCGAGGATGTGAACGATTATTTGCGCAAGGCCAGCGGAAGCGATATCACGGCCAAGGATTTCCGCACATGGGGCGGCACCATGGCGGCAGCGGTTGCGTTGCAATCACTCGGGCCCGCCGTCAGCCGCGCTCAGAGCGAGCGCAATATCGTGCAGGCGCTGGACGTGGTGGCCGAACGCCTTGGCAACACGCGCGCGGTGTGCCGCGCCTATTACGTGCATCCCGCGTTGCTTGCCGCCTACCAGCGGGGTTTGACGCCTTCGATTGCCTCGACATCCGACACGCGCAGCGCGCGGCGCGCCTCTTCACCCGCGTCGCTACGAAGAGACGAAGTGGCGGTGCTGCAGTTCCTGCATGAGGCGACCGGTCCCCTCGGCGCCTGACGGCGGCTGCATTTCATTCGCTTGCTTCCGAGCCGGCCGCGCGATAGCATGGGGCATGCAACGGAGCGACGTCACGCTCGTGAATGGTTTGTGCACGAGGCGGCGCCAGATCGGAGTACCATGCGAAATCGGTGGATTCTGAAGCGAGGCTGGCTCATAAGGCAGGTGGAGGCTTCGAAGGCTGATATCGAAGCGCTTTCGCTGGCGGCATTTCGCCCGGGCGAGGGTTGGATGCCCGCGGAGATGCCTGCCCAGGTCCATGATGTCTTGTTCGCGCGGGGAGAGATTCCCGATCCACGGCTGAGCAAGAATGCCGCAGACTGTATTTGGGTGGGCGAAAAGGATTGGGCTTATGCCACCACATTCCGTTCGCCCAAGGCGCAGGGACCAGTGTTTCTGCGCATGGACGGGCTGGACACGATAGCCAATGTCTATCTCAACGGGAATCTCATCGGTAGCTACAAGGACATGAGCCGTCGCTATGCGGTGGATGTAAGCGAGCGCCTGAAGCCGGAAGGTGAACAAAACGTCCTCGTGATCATCTTCGCGTCGCCGATGGCATACGTCCGCGACGAGGAAATGCGCCACGGCAAGATCGCGGGGATCGACCAGCGCCAATACATCCGTAAGTCAATGAGCGATTATTCCTCGTATCTCGGAGCGAGCCCGTACTTCCCGAAAGTCGGGATCTTCGCCGATGTCAGCCTGGACGTGCTGGAAGAATCGTGGATTGACGATGTATGGGTGCGGCCGCTGCTTGCCGAGGATTTCGGCAGCGCAGAGGTCGTCGTGCGCGTCAGCACAGGCGGCGAGAAGGGGATTCTCTCCTGGTCGGTCAAGAACCCGGACGGCATCCAGGTGGCGCAGGGGGAGCTCGAGCCTGGCAGCCACGACGTCCGTTTCCCAATCAAGCAGCCCCGCCTCTGGTGGCCGCGTGGGTACGGCGACGCGGCCCTCTACACGCTCACGGTGACCGTGACCTCAGGTGGCGTAGAGCGGGACCACAGAACCATCCCATTCGGCCTGCGACGAGTGAAGCTCGTTCTCCATGATGAAGCCAGCGGCGAGCACCGATTCTTTTTCGAGGTGAATGGCAAGCGCATTTTCCTGATGGGGGCCTGCATGGTGCCCCTGGAGGGTATGACGCATGTCTGGCCGGAGGAGCGCTCCTCACCACTGTTGGATATGGCGGAGCAGGCGCACATGAACGTGCTGCGTGTGTGGGCCGACGGCGAGCTCCATGCCGACTCGTTCTACGACGAGTGCGACCGCCGCGGTCTTTTGGTCTGGCAGGATTTCATGTTCGGCTATGGCATGCATCCCACCTGGTTGCCGGGCTACATGGATGCCTATCGTGAAGAAGCAGAGGAAACCGTATGCCGTTTGCGCAACCACGCCTGCATCTTCTTGTGGTGCGGCGGCAACGAGAACATGATGGCCTGGAATTTCGCCTTCCGCAATAATCCTGAAAAGGGCCGCGACCTGTTCGAAAAGATGCTGCCTGACGTGGTGGCCCGGTTTGACCCGGACCGCATATACCATCCCAGCTCGCCGGCATTCGGGCCCGTGCCAAACTGGCCTCTGGAAGGGGACTTGCACGACTACAGCTTCGTGATGTTTTCACCGCACGCTTCGGTGCCACTCTTCGTATCCGAGATCGGACGGACCAGCACGCCATCCCTTGCAAGCATGCGGCGCTTCCTCACCGCGGACGAGCTTTGGCCAGCGGGCTTCGACGCTGCGGTGCGCTCACCAGGACAGCCCGGTTGGCCGCCGATGTGGGAATACCGCAACGCATCAATCACATGGGACGAAGTGGCTGCCGTCGAAGAGTTTTGCGATGCCGATTCGGCCGAGGAGCTGATTCGCGTGTTGGGTACGGCGCACGGTGAGTACCTCCAAAGACGGATCGAGCGCTACCGACGCGGGGTGCCCGACGGGGGCGCGCCGGGCAATCGGCGTTGCGGCGGGGTGATGATCTGGAGGCTGAACGACTCATGGCCTATTCTCTACTTCGCCGTGATTGACTATTACCTGGAAACTAAGATCGCCTACGATTTTCTGCGCCGCGCCTATGCGCCCCTGCTCGTTTGCTTCGAGCGCAGCCAGGATGCCATAGCGGTCTGGGTCGTCAACGATACTCCTCTGCCGGTGGAAGGCAAGCTCTCCCTGCGCCATCTTCGTTTCGATGGAACGCATCTGGGGGAGCTCTCGGTCGAGGTAGAATTGGCGCCCGGCGAGGCGCGTCGCTGTCTGGATGCGACACCACTCGGTGTGATCAACCTTCGCAAAGAGTTCCTGCAGGCGCGGTTCAAGGACGTGGAGACAACGTGCATCATGATCGGCGAGCGCTACCTGCACCTTCCCGCCGCCACGCTCAGCGTCGCGGCACGGGGTGACACAATCGTCGTCTCCGCGGATGTCTTCGCGCGGCAGGTATGCATTGAGGTTCCCGGGAGGACCGGCGTGCGTTTCGAGGACAACCACTTCGACGTGGGTCCGGGACAGGAACGCACCCTGAAGGTCTGGGGAGTCAAGAGCGGCGATCTCCTGCTCGCGAAGGCCGTCAACGCAGCAGCGGTCGAAGCATGGTTTTAGGCTTTTTGCGGCCGGCTGCATGTCAGCCGGCGCGACAATATCGATTTCCCGAAGGAGGGACTCATGAATCAGTTACCTACGGCGATGCTCGGAAAGACCGGGCTGAAAGTGACCCGTCTGGGTTTCGGGGCGATGGAGATACGCGGATCGCGAATTTGGAGCGGCCGCGCCGTCACCGAGAAACAGGCTGAGACGATCCTGAACGCAGTGCTGGACGCGGGGATCAATTTTATCGATACGGCCAACGATTACGGACGGAGCGAAGAGTTCATCGGCAAGTTCATCGCCGGTCGCCGCGGACAATACTACCTGACGACGAAGTGCGGCTGCGCGGTGACACGAAAGGACGAGAACACCGACGACACCCCCCACGTATGGACGCGCGAGAATTTGTTCCGCGGTCTTCATGAAAGCTTGGAGCGCATGAAAACGGATTACGTTGACATCATGCTCCTGCACAATCCGACCGTCGAGGAGAACGATAAGGGTCACCTCCTGGAAGCGTTGCAGGAAATGAAAAAGCAGGGAAAAGTGCGGCACGTTTGCATTTCCACGACGCTGCCTCATTTGCCGGTGTACCTCGGCCAGGGTGTCTACGAAGTGTTCGAGATTCCCTATTCCGCGCTGGAGCGCGACCACGAAAACTGGATCACCAAAGCAGGAGAAGCGGGCATCGGCACCATCATTCGCGGCGGCGTGGCGCGGGGCGAGCCGGGTCTCGGCCTGGGCGCGCAAGACCGCTGGGCGGCGTTCGAAATGGCGAAGCTGGACGAGCTGCGTGCCACCGGGGAGAGCAGGTCGGCTTTCCTGCTGCGTTATGTGCTTGCTCACCCGCACGCGAATACCATAATCGCCGGAACCCTGAAGCCCGAGCATCTGAACGAGAACGTGCAGGCCGTGCTACGCGGTCCGCTCAGCGCCGAGGTGTATGCTGAAGCGAAGCGCAGGCTGGACAAGGCCGGAATTTCTCCGAAATGACCGTCTGACCATTCTCTCCGTCCGCGGTCTTGACACGAGACCGCGGATGGATTTCCGTATTCACGAAATCCCGCACAAGGCGAGCACAGGAATGAGGACGCCGCAGGGGGGGCGCGCGTGAGCCGGCGTCGGCTCACGTTGTTGTCAGAATGGGAAAGGCTATTCCAGGATGCAGGACGACGTCTATTCCAAAGAATTGCGTAGAAATCACACGCACAACGCCTGGTGGAACTCCGCGGATGCGTGTTTCTTTCAGATCGCCTACACCTGCTCCCTGCCCGGAGTGATCATCGTCGTATTCCTGAAGCACTACACCGACAAGCAGATCCTTCTCAACCTGCCCGTCTTCATCGCCTCATTCGCCAACGGACTCATGCCGCTCCTCATGAGCTTCATTTCCAAAAGGCTGCGAAGAAAAAAGAAAGCGGTCATCATCGTCGGAACCATGCAAAGGGTATTCTGGATATCCGTCGTGCTCGTCGTCGCGTATTTCAACGGCAACAGGGCGCTCCTGCTGCCTTTGTTCTTTGCCAGTTACCTCATCTATAACCTTCTCAGCGGCTCGAACACTCTGTTCTGGCAGGAGTTCCTGGGGCGGGCGCTCGTAACGGAAAAGTTCTCCAGCGCCATGGGTATCCGTGATTCGGTAGGAAGGCTCTTCGGATTCGCAACAAGCTTTCTGTCCGTATTCATCCTGGCAAGTCTCGCCTTCCCCAACAACTTCATCGCGCTATTCCTCGTCACCTTCGTGGGGAACATGGGGAGCATCGTTTGTCATCTCATGATCAGAGAGGCTCCGTTCGAGGTGGCCGAGGACTCTCCTTCCCCCGACAATCGAAGCAACGGCTTTGTCGAAGCCCTCAGGGACAAGGACTACAGATGGTATTTGCTGTTCATCATATGCGTCGCCGGGAGCCTATTCATTGGAGGCATCTATACGAATCTCGGAATCGAGAGATTCAAAACGCAGTACAGCGCCAACGCATTTGCCGGAATCCTGAGCGTCATCAGCATGGGCTCCGGCGCGCTCTTCTCATTCCTCATGGGCAGGTATTGCGAGATCGCCGGTTCGTTCAAGGCATTTCTCCTCCTCGTTGTCGCCCTGATCCTCATACCGGTACTCACCGTCGTGAGCCACAATCCATACCTTTTTTTCGTCGCTTTTTTCCTGAGTGGCGTATTTTTTTCTCTGAATTTCATCGATTTTGCCACCGTACTGAGATTCGGAACCATCGAGAGCCGGCACAGCTATCTCTCGTTGAGCTCCATTACAAAGCTCATACCCATCATCCTATTCGGCAATCTCGGCGGTTACCTCGCCGACAAGTTCTCGCCGGAGCTGACACTTTTGCTCTCCGCAGCCCTCTGCGTGCCGGGACTGCTCATCCTGGTTTTCAAGCTCAGGCCCTTTCTCGTTTCTCGAGGAATCTCCCGTCACAGCACTGCACCGGTGTAGTTGTCTCTTTCTCCGTATCGTGTCTCGAAACTCAAGAGCCAGGGGGAGCACGAAGTGGGGTATCACGGAAAAATCGCCAAGGCCAAAAATATACTTCTGTCAATGCAGAGAATGTCATGGGAACAGGGGGTAGCCGCCCAGGCCTTCCTTGAGTGCGGCGACACGAAAATGGGCCTCTTGCTCGTCCGAGAAGCGATTCACCGGCAAGTCAACGGCAAGCCGGCCATCACCTTTGAAGAGTGCGATTCGGTGGATCCGGGTGCCAACGGTATACCCATTCTCTACGCCTACGAGCTGACCGGCGATGAGAGGTACAAGAAGGCCGCCGAGGGGCTTGCCGATTGGTTTTTGAACAGGGCACCCAAAACGGACGAAGGGCTCTTGTACCATAACCCTCACATGAGAAAGACCCTCATTGATGGTGTCTATCATATCGCTCCATTCCTGGCGAAGGCGGGATACCACGCCGAGGCTTTGAAGCAAATCGAAGGCTTCAGAAAAATCCATTACAACGAGGCCGCTCGACTGTATTCCCAATGTTGGGATGACGAGAAAAAGGTATTTGAGAAGGCCATTTTCTGGGGCGGAGCGCAGGGCTGGGTCGCCTGCGCGCTTGTCAGGACGCTTCGCTATCTTCCGGCTTCCATGAGGGAGCAGAAGGCGCTTCTCCGGGGCCACCTGCAGGAGCTCGTGGATTCCTGCGCAAAACATCAAAGAGAAGATGGTCTTTTCCACGACATCATTGATGATCCTTCCTCGTTCGTTGAAACCACCGCGGGCCTGATGCTGAGCTTCGCGATCTACAGCGGGGTCCATGACGGCTTTCTCGACCGTCGTTATCTCCCGAGTGCCGACCGCATGCGACGCGCCGCCTTCGACAAGGTGGATGACGAGGGATTTGTCCAGGGAGCCTGCGGCGCCCCGTACTTCAACAAAGTAGGCACATCCGCTGAAGCGCAGGCGTTCCTCATCCTGTCCGAGACTGCGCACAAGACGATAAGGCGCGCAGGATCGCGCCCATTGGGAGCAATGCGACTGCTGAAGCCTTCAGAAGGATCCTGAGTCAGGGAGCCGCGGCCACCGAGACACTGACCGCCGAGGATCTCGTCGAATTGCCTGAGCTGTCGATTGCAACGGCGGTCAAGGAATAGCTTCCCGTCGCCGCCCCGGACCAGGTGTACGCGTACGGCGGGCTCGTGAGCGTCGCGAGAAGAGTCGAGCCCAAATAGCAGGCGACCGCCTTGATCGTTCCGTTGGTGGAGCCATTGATCGACTCGATGGCGCTTGTCGTGATTGAGATGGCGGTTCCCGCCTTTACCGTAGATCCGGAGGTTGGCGATGTAATACGCACCGTCGGATAGGGAACATAGGTCGGCCAGCCGTCGTGAAAGTAAAGGTCCTTGATGCGCAGTGTCGGCACACCGCCTTTGTCAGCGTCGTACGCGTGGTGGACCATCAGCCAGCCGCCATTGGTATCTCGCAGTACGAACTCGCCGCCGGGGCCGACCCACCGACCGTTGGTTTGGTCAAGGATCGTGCCTCCTCTCGTTCCGTCGGAAAGATAGGAAGCGTTGCCGCTGGCGTCAAAGTAAGGTCCCGTGATACTCGTTGCCCGCGCATATACGATCTTGTAGGTGCTGTACGAACCTTGGCAGCATTGATCCCATGACATGAACAGGTAGTAGTAGCCGTCAGCAAAAACGATTCCCGCCCCTTCCGCCGCGTGGGAATTCGCCCTCAGTGTCCCGGTTGCCGGATTCAGCACGCGAAAGGCGATGTTCGTGAGAGAGCCCGTCGGCTTCATCGTGGTCGGATCGAGCTTCGTGATGTAGATGTCGTTCCAAAAAGAACCGAACGCCAGATACGGATTTCCATCCGCATCGAAGCACAGGTTCGGATCTATGGCGTTATAGGTGTCGTAGGCCATGGAGCTGAGGACCTTGCCCTCGTCCTTCCACGGCCCGCCAGGGCTGGTCGAGGAGACCAGCCCGATCGCGGAGCTGTTGCTTCCGAAGGAGGAAACCGCGTAATACAGCCAGTACTTTCCGTGGAAAAAATGGATGTCGGGGGCCCAGACGTCATTGGAGTTCATGGACGTGGCGTACGTGGTCCACCACGAGAGCGGGGAATGGAAAACCTGGCTTGGCAAACTCCATGTATGGCCATCGGCGGATGTCTCTACCTGAATACCGTCACCGGTGTAGAACAGGTAATACGTCGGGCCGACATGGATCAACGTGGGGTCGTGGGCATACGTGATCCCGCCGATGGTCCAGGCTGTCCCTACCGAGGATTCAGCCGAAGGGAGGCTGCTGTCGGCAAAAGCCTGTGGGGACCAGAGGCGCGTCAACAAAAACAAGCCGATCACCGCCGCGACGACGAACGTGCGTCCCCTCATCGGTTTCCCCCAACCCTTTCTATTTTTGTCCCTTTTGTGCGGCCAACTCCTTGAATAAGTTCGGATCAAAATCCTTGAGGCCGAATATCCCCGTGATGTGGTTCACGGTCACCCACGGCAGCGCGCCACGATGACGAGCTTCGCCGCGGAAATGGGAAATGCCCCAATGCTCCTGCTGAGCGCCGGGCTCATAAAGGTCGTACAAGCGTCCCGGCAAGGCCACCATGTTCTTGGTGCTGTGCAACAGTACGCGGGCGATCTCCTTGTAGTGATCGTCGTTCGCGTATACGGAAAGCTTCGCGTATTCATCCACGTCACCGGCCATCCACTGGTCGACACCGCTGCTCTGACTGTTGATCCTATTCACACCAACGGTCGGCACGCCCTTCTTCCAGTGCAGGATTTCATCCGTTTCATCGTCCGGCATCGGAATATCCCAGGCGTAAATCCAGGTTTCCGCGTAGTCGGCGGCGGCTTTGGCACGCGTGAGCCATTTCGGCTCCTTTGTCGCTTCGTAGAGTGCGAGATATCCCTCCAGAGACAATGTGCCGGCCTCTTTGTCCAGAACATTGTTGTTGTCTATGGTTCCCCCGACAAACTGATCATCCGCCTCATAATGGTGCCAGCAAAACTCCCCTGCCCTCTTTGCCGCGGCCAAAAAGGGATCGTCACCGTGCGCGGTCCAAAACACCTTTCCGCCTGTTACTTCGCTCAACTTCGTCAAAAAGGCCATTGCGTTGTAAGTGGACTGATAATTGTCATCATATATCTTGTCCGTTCCGGGGTACCAGGATCGGGGAAAGCTTCCATTCGGTTTCTGCTGGATCAAAAGCCACTGGCCGAATTCGGTGCACCATCTGAACCATTCATAATGTTCCGTGCCCCGCGCAAGCTCCCACTGATAAGCGTTGAGAACCCACTTCATGTCATCCGTGAATTCCCTCAGATACATCCTGCCGTTGCACAATGGCACATGATTGGGCGCCGGGTTCGTCAGGGTCGGTTTTCCGGTTTCGATATTGAAGCCCGAGCCCGAAGGCGGTGATACCGTTACATTGCGGATCATCGAATCGATGAGATCGAGTCCCAATTGATGGTACTTTTTTCCCCTCGGTGTCGTGTCTTCGTAGGAGGCGCGGATGAGCATTGCCGCCCCTTCAAGATCTTTCCCGACAAAGCCCATGACGGCATCACGGTCACGCAGCCCCGCGTCTCCGAAGTTCTTGCCCGTTATCATCGACGTCCAAAATGGAATCCCCACCCTGTCCCCGGAGCGGAGCGCGAGCCCCGCGAGGTGATCGACAAGCGCTTTCTGAACGACGGCCATGTCGTGATAGTTCGTTCGGGGCGCCATTTTCTCCCAACACCAGCGCCACGCGGTCCTGTAGAAGTTGTGAAAGGTTTCATTCTCGCCAAAGCGGAATGTGACGGAATATTCTTGTGTGAATCCCTCCGTAAGCGGATGAAATCGCTTGCGTGCGGATTGACAGCCGGGGAACCAGTAGGAAAGGGAGATGCCGCCTTGCGGAAGCTCATGAGCTCCTAGACCGCCAAAGGCGAAACGAGGATCGATCATCGTCGTGTCGCTGTCATGCGTTTCCGCCGCAGTGGTGTTGCCGCGGGGCCTGAGATTCGCCAATGCCACCGACGTCCCATCCCCGAAATAGATGCCGCAGATCGGGATTGTGAACTCGTCTTCCCGTGCGCCGAACGAGCCGGCCAGATAATTGGTCATGCCGGCCGGCGCGAAATCATACTGGTAATCGGGGCTTCCGTATGTCATGCCGGGGGCAAACAATTTCACATCCGGGTAGGTGAGGCTTTTCAGAGTGTCGAGCGATATCTTCGAAAAAAAACCCCCACTGCCATTGCCCGACACGATCAGCTTTCGTTTCAGGGTCAGCGTCGTCGAAGCCGCGGTCCAGGTGTCCTCGAAATGAATGCTCGCGCCCGCCATTGGAGTGATGGAGCCCTTCCCCCGAAAGCCGTCCGGCATCGCGTCCAACGATTTGTACCCACAGGAAAGGGAGCGGATACTGGCCTCGTTCTCGTAAGAGTGGACGTGGAGGGGGTTGATTTGTTCTACAGTGGCGAGTCCGGGATTCTCGATTCTGAAACCCCACTCCTTGGTAGTCGCGGATTGTACGGCGAGCATTTTTGGCGTCATGAGCAGCTCCTCGTTAGTTTAGTCGTGGCCATGTACTTGATTGGGCAGTTATTCACCTCCACCGGCGTTTGTCAAGCATTGTCGAAACGCCAAAGCGTTTCATGAGGGCTGCGCGCGCGAAATGTATTTCACAAATCATTTCTTTTGTTGCATACTGCGCGCATGAAAACCCATGAGATTTTCGAGCCACTGCGAGCAGGCGCCATTGCACTGCGCGATCCCTTCTTCGCCAAGAAGGTCGACGCCAACCGCGCATACCTTCTCAGCTTGAAAAGCGCCGACTTGCTTCAGAACTTTTATTCGGAGGCCGGCCTCTGGTCCACTCCGGACAGACCTGAGAGCTGCCACTGGGGCTGGGAATCTCCGACATGCCAGCTCCGCGGACATTTTCTGGGACACTGGCTTTCCGCGGCCGCTCGGCGATGCGCCGTGATCGCGGATACTGAGCTCAAGGGAAAGGCTGACTTCATCGTATCGGAGATTGGCCGCTGTCAAGCGGAAAACGGCGGTAGGTGGGCGGGCTCCACGCCGGAAAAGTATATGGATTGGATAGCACGCGGCAAGACCGTGTGGGCTCCTCATTACGTGCACCACAAGACCTTCATGGGACTCATCGATATGGCGGTGCTCGGCGGCAACGAACAAGCCCTCCACATCGCCGATCGATGGGCGGACTGGTTCCACGAATGGACCGGCCAGTTCGACCGCAACCGCATGGACGCGATCCTCGATTTCGAAACCGGTGGCATGGTCGAAGTGTGGGCCGATCTCTTCATTTTGACCGGTTCGGCCAAATACAAGGACCTGATGGATCGCTACGACAGGCGGCGCCTTTTCGATCCTCTCCTCGAGGGGAAAGATCCGCTCACCAACATGCATGCCAATACGACCATTCCTGAGATCATGGGCGCCGCGCGAGCCTTCGAAGCGACGGGTGATTCCCGCTTCAAGAGCATCGTCGAGGCATACTGGAAAATGGCGGTGACCGATCGCGGGGTCTTTGCCACGGGCGGACAAACCTCGGGGGAGATTTGGACACCGCTGCAGACGCAGGCCACCCGATTGGGCGCGCGCAATCAGGAGCACTGCGTGGTCTACAACATGATGCGTCTCGCCGAGCGTCTCCTGCGGTGGACCGGCAATCCCCTCTACGCCGACTACTGGGAACGCAACCTTTACAATGGCATTGCCGCTCAGGGGTATCACGAAGAGTTTCATCAGAGTCAGGTCTCCGCCAACCGGTTCGCCGAGCGCGAGCTTATCGCCTATTTTCTTCCCCTGGAGCCCGGCGCCAAAAAACGATGGGGCTCCGCGACGGAACATTTCTGGTGCTGCCATGGCACCCTCGTGCAGGCCAACGCCTCTCATACGGAAGGACTGTACTACAAGACACGGGACGGAATCGCCGTGGCCCAATACCTCGGTTCGCAGGCAAGCTTCGACGCGGTGACGGGCGTCGAACACGACCGCGTGGAAATCGTGCAAGAGATCGACCAGCAACTGGGTTCGATTCAAACGCCACGGAGCATCAAGGCACGCATCGTCGTGACGTGCGCGAAGCCGGCCGATTTCACCCTTCAGCTGAGGTTGCCATGGTGGATCGCCGGCGCGGCACGTGTTTCCGTCAATGGCACGCCCGTCGACCACAACAACGGTGCATCGTCGTTCCTGCCGGTCCGTCGCAAATGGTCGCACGACACCATCGAGGTGACGCTGCCGCGCGCACTTTCCAGCTGGCCGCTGCCTGATCGACCGGAGACGGTTGCAATCATGGACGGACCCGTGGTTCTCGCTGGTCTTTCCGGCGGGGACTGCGTTCTTCAGGGAGACCCGCAGCACCCGGAGACATTCCTTGCAGACGACGACGCCCGTGACTGGACGATCTGGAAGCGCCGTTACCGGACCATAGGACAGAACGCGTCGATCCGCTTCGTGCCGCTGCACGAGATCGGCCACGACCAGTACACGGTCTACTTCCCGGTGAAAAAGCCTGCACCGAAGATTCAGAGCGCTCCGTAGATGACGTTGCGTAGGCGCGGCTGATGCCGCGCCTCGAAATTCGGCATCATCTGCTGCGCGTATACCGCCGAGAACTCTTCCTTGGGATCGACCAGCAGCCACGTACCGGCGAGCCCGCTCCAACCGAACTCGCCCAGCGAGCCGTTGCAGCCACCAGCGGGTGGATCCATCATTACCCGCACCCCCAGTCCGTAGCCGTATCCCGCCAGATAGTCCCAGTTGTAATCCGCGAGCTGTTGCGCATCGAGGTGATTGGTGGACATGAGTTGAATCGTCCTTCGTCCCAGGATCTGCGTGCCTTGGTGGCGACCCCCACATGCCATCATTTGGGCGAATCGGCTGTAGTCGCCAATCGTCGACAGAAGCCCGCCGCCGCCGGATTCGAATGTCGCGTCGGGCTGATAATGGGCATCCATGTCGGTCCGTGGGGTCAGAACGCCATCCATGGACCGGTCGTACAGGGTACACAGTCTGTCCTGCTTTGCTTTTGGAAGTCGGAATGACGTATCGTGCATGCCCAGAGGATCGAAGATCTCCTCCTGAAGGAATTGACCGAAGCTCTTGCCGGACAGGACCTCGATCAAAGCTCCCAGGACGTCGTGGCTCAGCCCATAGAGCCATCCCGTTCCAGGCTCGAAAGCCACCGGAATCTTCGCCAATCCACGAGAGAGCGTTCGAACATCGTATTTCGAACCGGCACGCGCTTTTTGATCAAGATCGCGCTGCATTATGGCGGTCTGTCGCGCCGTTTCCGACGCGTCCCCCGGGTAGGACATGCCCGAGGACATGGTGAAGAGATCCTTGATCCGAACGGGTCTTTTCGCTGGAGGAGCCTCGGAAGCCGCGCCGTTCGTCGAGCGCCATACTTTCAGATCCTTGAACTCCGGCAGATAATCGCTGACCGGATCGTTCAGGAGGAACGCGCCCCGTTCGTAGAGAATCAAGGCAGCCGCGCACGTGATTGGTTTCGAATTGGAGAATATTCGGTATATCGTGTCAGAAGTTATGGTCTTCCTCTTTTCGATGTCGGCCAGACCAACATACTTCTCGTACAATACCTTGCCCCTTTGGGCGACCAAGGCGGCGCAACCGGCCGGTCCCTTTTCGACAAACCCTTCGAGCAATGGTGTCAATCTGTCAAAACTGTTCATGGATATCCTCCCCTTGGCCACGAATAGGAGCTGCGATTTCCCGCAGGCAAACGCTTAAAAAATTCTGCAGCATTTCTTCAGGGTCATCGCAAGATCATAGGTAAAGGAGCTGATCGCATCCAGGTCGCGCTCCGCCTCGGGTTGTCGGCGCCACGCCAGAATTCTCGCCGAGGGAGGATCATACATCGGAACCATTTCGCTGCCCTCAAGTAGGTTGGCGCAGAACTCCGCGGCCTCCAGTACGTCATCCGAAGTCTTTTTCTTGTTCAGGAAGAGCGTCGTGTCATCCTTCAGCGCGTTTTCGACCAGATCGAGAGCGACGGCGACATTCCCTTCCTTGTTCGGATTCGGTTTGATGCGGGTCGTAACGTTCCGATTGCGGTGGAACCCCATGATCGCGGCAACGATCGCAGGATCGCGCACGGTGCCGTCTGGATACACGATGCCGTGGACGTCCCCCCAATAGTCATGCACCATGAGCTCGAACAGATACCAGCCCACATGACGGCTTTCACAGATCTCCAGTGCCATGTCGTACGGATTCGCCCGGCACAGGCAGGCCAGCTCGCTGTTGATGAGCGGCTTGTGATGTCTGCGAGCGAGGTCCTCGGCATGATCGTATGTCGCATTGACGCGTTTTCGTGTCTCCAGATAGTCGTGGAAGGAAATGACGTCCACGAGGTCCACGGTGGGCTCCGTATCCTCGATGAATGTATTTCCGACGGTGATCGCGTTGACGGGGTCGGCCCCTTTGACGAACTGGCACCCGTGGCGGACGAATCCCCACATGGCGGCATCTCTTTCCGGCTTTTCCGAAGCTGTGGCTTTGCGCATATAGTCATTGCAGGTGGGCTCGTTCATGATGTCCCACATGAGGAGCCCGGGCTCGTCTTTCAGGGCCGCAATAATGGCGCTCATGTAGCGTTCCGCGCTCACCCGATAGTCCGGCTTCAGGATGGCGGGATCGATCATATTGCCGTTCCAGAGAATCGGCATGGTGCTGATCCCGAAACTCCACGCCATGCGTACGTAGTTGACAACCTGACTCACGTAGCCGGCGGGGTCCGCCAGAAGGGCGCGATAGTCGAGCCAAATCCGTGTGCTGTTGATGCCGAGTCTTCGAGCGTATCCCAAATCACGCTCGACAATCGTCTTGCCTCCTCGCCACCCGTAACACACGCCACGAACGGAACCGTAGTCTGCGAGAGATTTCATAGTACCTCCCATTGCGATCAGAGCGATTCAGCGGAAACAAGCTCAGATTCTCGCTTCCGCGCGTTTCGTCCATACAGCAGGGAGAGAAGAAAAAGCACGAGCACCACTGTGCACGTAACGACGCCGATCCGGTACACGAGCATGATCCCGTGATTTTCGATGATCCTCCCACCGACATAATTTCCGACGATTCCGCTGACCCCGCCGTAGAGCGCGCTCCCCAGCGTCACCGCCGTCGCCTTTGTCCCTTTTGGCGCCAGCAAATCCATGTAGTAGAGACTCCCGGTAAGGAAGAGCCCGTAGGAAAGACCCTGGAGGCATTGCGCCACAAGAACGGCTGCCGGCGAAGCGAACAAAGAATAAATGCCCAGCCGTATAATGTAAAAGACGAATGCCGTGATGATCACGGCTAAAGGTTTGAATCTCCTGATGAGCCGTATCGAAAAGAAAAAGACCGGCACCTCGCTCATGGCGCCCAGTGCGACCGCCACGCCGTAGAATGTATTGTTCCCTCCGATCACCTGGATGAGCTTGGGCAGATAGCTGCTCAGGGAAACCGTGGAGATGTTGAACAGGCACGACAAGACGACGAATGTGACGTAGGGATAGCTTCGGAGGAGGAAGGAAAACGTTGACTTCGAAGATGCGTCGTTCCCCGAAGGCGCCGCGACGCCGACTGACGGACCTCCGGGATTGGGAATGCCCGCGCAGAGAAACATTGTCAGGATGGCGATCGCCCCGAAGACGAAAAAGGTCGCGCTCACGGGGAGAATGCTGAGAACCTTTCCCATGATGATGACCATGATCGCATATCCGATAGAACCCCAGAGTCTGTAGGTGCCGTATCCGCCGCGTGGACGATTCTTTATTCCTTGGACGACCCAATTATCCATCAAGGGCATCAGGGGACTGACGAAAAGGGTCGTGAGGGCAAGGATGAGTGCGAAGACCAATGTGCTGTGAAAGAAAGGCAGAAAGAGCAGCAGAAAGGCTGATGTGGCAAGGCAGGTCATGAAGATTCTCTTCACCGATCTGACGCGATCGCTTACCATCCCCCAGCCGGGCTGCGCGAGTATGGAGATCAAGGAATTGGCCGCGAGAATCGTTCCTATTGTTATCAAATCGACTTTCTTGTCGAGCAGAAACACCGTTACAAACGGCGTATAGCACGCCATCCCCGTATAAAACAGGTATTGGAGAAACGCAAAATTGTGCAATTTAACACGCACTAGCTCTCATCCTCGTTCGAGGCTGCGGGTCGCGGCGCACGCGTCGGGTGATCTTCGACAACGCCGGCGAGTTGGACGCAAAATGCGCGCCTCGGTGATCGTGAATCGGCAGAATCCGCTGGGGAACCGTTATCCCCAGCTATAGGGATGAACACCTTCTTTTCTCAGCTGACAGTCGGCGTGTGTTTCGTCCATGACCTTTTTCAGGGTATGGAGAATTTCTGCATCTTCCTCGCTGAATTTCTCGTTGATCGCTTTTCGCAACTCATCGATCTGCTGGACGGAGTGCATTCCGGGGACAAAGCAGTCCACGTCCCTGTTCTGGTAGGCCCAGCGAATGGCTGCTTCATAAGGCCTTCCGCTGTGCAGCCACTTGTCGGTCTCGGGATGCTTGAACTGTCCCGACCAGACGTTGTTGAAAAAGCCCCCGCCGCCGCCGAACGGCTTCATGGCCACCGTTCCTATCCCCATGTCTCGCGCCGCCTTGAAAAGTCCGTCACCCGCGGCGGGATGGAGCGCGCAGTAGGGCACCATGAGCAGGTCAAAGTCCTTGTATTTCGTAATGGCGTGCAATGCCATTTCCGGTGAATGGTGGCAGGAAAAGCCGAAGTAATCGCAAAACCCGTCCGCCTTCAGGGTGGCAACGGCGGAGCGAATCTCGTCCATGACCCGGTCCTCCGATTCCTCGGCGAGCTCCAAACCGATCCAGAGGAGAATATCCACGTGCTGGAAATGATAGCGAGACCGGTGCGCCCTGCAATAGTCGACGACATAGTCGGCTTTCAGGTTTCCGCCCCGTTGCGTGACGCCATGGAGCGGCCACGCCACGGTGAACTCCTGCTTTCTCGTCTTCATGACTTCGGCGGTGGCCTCTTCCTCGGGCTCCCACTGTACATCCAGATACTTCACGCCGATATCGAGCATGTGATTGATTTCGATGATGCGCCGTGGAACATCCTCATGTGAAGAAGGCCCGAATGTGAAATGACCACCGGCCGAAAAACGCGTGACCTGAAGACCCGTGCGTCCCAGTGTCGTAGTTTCCATGATTACCCTCCCGAGTAGTGCGGGCAGTTTCTTGCCAAGTCCACACGAGCGCCCGTTGCGGGCTCAGGTCGTAGTGGATTGCGGGGGTTTCTGCCCTTTGTCCCGCCCGTCGGCATAATAACGGTTCGGGATCCAGTTCCCCGTGATTTCATTGACGATAGCGAGCTTGCCGTGCCTGTCCTCCATTTCAAAGAGAAGCAAATGTTCCTTGTGGATGATATTCGGCGAATGAACGGTCATTATGAGCGCTCCCGTGAAGGCCCGGAACATCATTCCGTGTCCGCCATCCTGGGAGAAGAGCGGTTCCTTTTCCTGCGTCCAGGGTCCCTGGATCTCGCCGGATACCGAGCGCGCATATCCGATCGTGTACCCCGTGTTCGAAAAACTGGACCACAGCATCAGCAACTCGCCATTGTCCGCCCTGTACAGGAAGGGACCGTCCGTTATCCGCGCCCATCCTATCGCGGGTTGCGGCTCGGTATACAGCCATGGCGAGCGGTCATCGGTAAACTTCCACGGAGCCTCGGAGGCTCTGAACAGTATCAGCGGGTCCCCTTCGGATGCCGAGAGGTCGGCGCTGAGACGAACAGCCGCGATCTGGCCGTCCTGCACTTGTGGCCATTCATGGCAGAACACCATCCACGGGTTTCCCTTCTTGTCCACGTACAGAGTTCCGTCGAGGCAGTGCCATCCATCCGGAGTGCTCGGGGCATTCACCACGGGCTGAAAAGGACCACGGGGCGTGTCGGCGACAAGACACTGACACCGGCGGTATCCGCCGAGTGCCCGGAAAGAACTGATGAGGTAGAACTTCCCTTTCCAGAGATGGCACTCGGGCGCCCAGAAATCGAGCGGACCCCAGAAATCACCTTCCCCGGCGAATACGGGGACCGGTTCCGACCACTGCGCAAGATCCGTGCTTTCGCGGATATAAATCATCCGACGGGTCTGCCCTTCCAGAGGTTTCCCCGAATAGAGGAAATATCTCTTTTCCGGTTCATACGCCACGATGAAGGGATCCCGTTCGTTGAGGTCCCTGATGTGCGTCTGCTTGCTCGTCATGCGATCATTCCTCCCGATCATTTCCCCCGCCCCTATTTGGGAAGGCACAGAGACTTGATGACCTCGATCTCCTTCGGGTTATAGGGTTTGAAATCGGAATGATATATGTCGTGCATCCAGAGTCTCGTATCGATACTGGGCAGATTCTTGATCTGCTCCCACACGATGTGGAACTGCGATTTTCCGTTCACGAATCCGAAAATGTAGCTGCCGACGTTCTCCTCGCGGAAAAGGGGCATATGGGTCTGAATGACGCTCCGGAAAGGGCGGTGGAGCCATTCGGTATTCAGCAAAGGTCTGTCGAAGCGCTTCAGAAAGTTCATGTAACGCACGGTGTGGGTATAGTCGCCGTAGAAATGGAACGTAACGATGTCCGAAAGCTCGATGCACTTCTCTTCCATCAGCGAAAGATAATCCGGCTTGTTCAGGTACCCATAAGGGAATTCCCCGCCCAGACCGCAGACATCCGCGGTGATCGGCTGGATGACCTCGGCCTCACGGAGCCATCCGAAGACCTTCTTCATGAAGGGATAGCTCATGGTGCCCCGATTGCAATTGCCGGCCTCGTTCCACACGTTCCACATGATGATGCGCTTGTCCTTGCCGTATCGGGCGGCCAGATCCCGGACAAAGGCTTCAAGGGCGGGATGGTTCTCCTCGTCATCCGCGATGATGTATCCCACCTTCGGTGTGCCATCGAACGGCGTGACCGAGTCCCCGCCGAAATAGCCGGGAACGGGCTCCTTCTGTTTTCCCAGGCGCGGTTCGGCGTACATCTCGCGCGGGACACAGCAGTCGCTGAACAGAACAGGCATCAGGGTTATCCCGAACTCCTCCAGCATGTCGAGAAAGGCGTCCAGCCTCTTCAGGAATCCTTCGCGCTGGTGCTTCCATACGAAAAACGGAAGCGACATGCGGAAACTGTTGAACCCGATGCTGGCGGCCAGTTGCACTTCCTTGCGCACTTGTCGCATGACCGTCTCGTGCTCGTATTCCTGCCAGAGCTCCACCCTGTTGATCGTGTTGCTCGGGATGAAATTGCAGCCGGTTATCCACGGTCGTGCCTTGTACCAATCCCAGGCCTTCTTTTCAGACCAGCGCTCCGTCATTTCGCTGCCTCCTGATTTTTCCGGTGGGCAAAATTGTATTTCTGAAATGTTTCGATTTCCTTCTCGTCATACGGCGTGAAGTCCCAGTAGAAGATGTCGTGCATCCACAACCTCGTATCGATATCCGGCAGCTTCTTGATGAAGTTCCAGACGTAATTGAATTGCGCCTTTCCGTTCACGAATCCGAATATGTAGCTCCCGATCTTCTCCTCGTGGAATACGGGGAGATGGGTCTGGATGAGGCTTCGGAAAGGACGATGAAGCCATTCGGTGTTGACGATGGGTCGCTCGTATTTCTTGAGTGCGTCGATGTATTGCATGAGGTGGAGATAGTCGCCGTAGCAGTGGAATGAGATGATATCGGAAAGCCCGATGGACAGCTCCTCGACGGGGTGATTGATCTTGGGGTCATTGATGATACCATAGGGATTCTCGCTTCCCACCCCCCAAACGTCGGCGGTCAACGGTTGGCGCACGCCGACTTCGCGCAACCACTCGAAGCATTTCTCCATGAGCGGCGCGCTCATCATGTTCCTGTTCGAATTGCCGATCTCGTTCCAGACGTTCCAGATGATGATACGCTCGTCGTTGCCGTAGCGTTTTCCCATCTCTTTGACGTATTTTTCGATTTCGGGCCAATTCTCTTTATCGTCTCCGGGGAAGTATCCGACGACATCAAGCCCGTCGAACGGAGAATCCGGAATGCCGCCAAAATACCCGGGCACCGGCTCGGGAAATTTCTGTCCGAACGCGGGCTTCTTGTACATTTCCCTCGGCATGAGACAATCGTTGAACAAAATGGGCATCAGGGTGATCTTGTGCCGGGCGATCATGTCGAGGAAGGCGTCGAAGTTCCTGATGAAACTGTCGTGCTGATACTGCCAGACCTCGTAGGGGAAGAGCATCCGGAAACTGTTGAAGCCGATGCGCGCGGCGAGCTCCACCTCTTTTTCGACGTGCTTCATGACATCGGCGTGGCCCGCTTCCTGCCACAACTCGATGTCGCTATGAATCGTGCTCGGGATGAAATTGCAGCCGGTGATCCATGGCCGCGCGTTGTACCAATCCCATATCTTCTCTTTTGGCCATCTGCTTTCCATAAAAACCCTCCTGCATTTTCAAGTCTTCGGTCTCCCGACGGGCCGCGAGCGTGCGTACTTTATGCCCGCCGAACCACCCCGTCAAGCAAGATCGCGTTCGTGCCCTACAGGTGCCGGCCGATGCGGTCGCCCAGCGGAGGCTGGATGCGCCGCATGTTCTCCAGTCGGAAAGCCGTCGGCCACGCCACCAACCACTGATACAGCCCCTGAAATCCGCCACCCAGACCGCGCGCTTCATGCTGGCCGCCAAGGGGGATGGGCCGCCCATCCACCACCATAGTACCGTCGGACACCCCGTCGGCGCCGTTGCGCCAGGCCGCGCGGGCTCTTTGGGCCCACATGACGTTGCCGGTGAGCTTCGCCAAATCGTACAAATCATTGACGAAGAAAAGTGCGTAGGGATCGTTGCCCGGTCCGTGGATCGAAACGGAGGTTCCCCCGAAGCTGTCATACGCGACCGTGTCCAGGGAACTGCCTTCTTCGAAACGACGGGTGTAGCACCACTGCCAGGTGGTGAGGTACCAGGCGGCGTCCACGGCGCAGGAAATGTATTTCGTTTCACCGGTCAGCTCGTGGAGCGCCAGACCCGCGGAGAGAAGCGGCATCGCGGATTCCTTGTCGATGGTGAAGATGTCTTGGGCGCCGCCCATGGTGAACCCGCGCGCCATGAACTCTTCGTAGTAATAGCCATAGCTGGTGATGGCGGCGTCAAGGTAATCCTGCCTGCCGCAATTCCTGACTCCCGAGCAGAGAGCCATGGTGAGAAAGGCGCCGGTGGTACCGTCCACCACGACGGGACTCAGATCATCCTCGGTCCAGCTCTTCCCGATGCGGCCCGTCGCGTTCATGGCCGACAGTGCGAAATCACAGATGTCGCAGGCGGCCTTGAAGTACGCCGGCCTGCTTTTGCCGAGCATCTGGGCGAGTCTCCACGCGAAAAAGAATTGGATGGCGCCGCCGCCCAGGTTGCATGCATCCACCACGCGTCGGCCGTAATGCGTGTACTCCTGCTCCTCCACGTGCGTGGGTACGATACCCGTCGGAAGCGTACGTGAGATCCAGGAGTCCAATGTGTGGAAGCCCATCTGTTCGGCTTCCGTATCGCCGGTCCGCAGCGCGTGGAGCAGCAGCGAGGTGGCAATCGATACGCTCTGCCCGCACCACCCCAGCTCATAACGATACAGAGGGCGTGGCCGCCACGCGCCATCCACCCACATGAGGCCGAATGAAAAGGCCTTGAAGTCCTTGTCATCTTCACAATACAGCCTTTTTGCGAACGCAATGCCCGCGTCCCACAGCTCGGAGTCCGAAAGCTTCGGCGGGACGATCTTGTGGTACAGATCCCAAGAGACGGCCATCATCTCCCGCCACGCGGTGCGGGGCCGCTCGAGGGGAGCGAATACCAGCATCACCGCAAACTCGCAGCGGGGCTTCATGGAAAGCTCGTACCCCTCGCCCCAGGCGGGGCTGACACCGGAGCGGATCTTTCCGGGAATGCCCGCAGGCTCGACCAGCTCCCCCGCGCCCTCGCCGGGTCGGCTGGCTACCCGTGGCCCCATCTGCTCCGGCCACAGCATCTCATGGGCGGTCTTCTCGCCCGCCGGATAGACCGAGGCGGAGGCATCCATCTGGTCGGGAGGAAGGAACATGCCCGTTGAGAAGCGATCTCCCTCCGAATATGTCGCCCCCGGAACGCTCATGTTCCACCAGGCAAGCCTCCAAGGTTTGCCTGTTTTTTCGTCAAAGCAGCCTTTGAAGTAGTTATTGTCGCAACCCTCGTCAGACTCTCCATTGGCGATGCGGCGAATCTTGTTGTAGTCCATGATCGATTCACACTTGTTTTGGTCGTACATCACGGCCGGCGCCATCTGAAATCTCATCTCATAAGAGGCTTCGAACCGCATAGTGAGCCGGTCCGTGGCTTTTCGACTGATTCTGGTCCACCGGACAGCAGACTCGCCCATGGAGACGAAATGATCATCGCAATCTTGCCCGTCAATGGCCGAGCCAAGGCACATGCTTCCCCTGTAAAAAGTGATTCCGGCTTTGGTCTTTTCCCAGCGGATGGATTGATGCATATCAATTCCCCCTGTCCTGCTCTTTGGGAGCATATCGGGGTTATGGATATTGTACCAGATCCGGATTGGCAATACCTCACTGAGAGGATGAAGGCGCTCAATGCTGCCGTGCCAAGGGGGAAAGTCGAGCATTTCCACCCCGGGGGTCAGAGGACCTCAGCTTGACGCGGGAGCGAAGCCCGATAAGATCCGTCAAGGAGGCGGTGCAATGTCTGAAAAACCTACGGTGCTCGTTGGAATGTCGATGAATTCTGCTGCCGCAGAGCGACTAAGAGGCGCCACCATCGCCCGATTCGTGCCGCCTGAAAGCAAAGAATTGGTGGAGAGCTCAGACGACTACGACGGACTCATCGTCTACTCCCCAGCAATGGACGTGGCCGCCATAGCCAACAGCCGAAAGCTCAAGGTCATTTCCTGCCACGCCTGCCCCGGAGACATACTGGACGCCTGCACTTCGAATCAAGTTCAGGTGACGGTCGTTCCGTCGCTGTGGGATACGGTTGCCGATATGACGATCGGCCTCATGTACGCAGCCGCCCGACACATTCCGCAAGCAACTCGAGCCATGAAGGACGGCCTCGTTCACGGAGTGGCAGGTCGGCTCCGCGATCCGAAAGTCCTTTTCTCGGGGCATGATGTCTTCGGCAAGACGCTCGGGATACTGGGACTGGGAAAGATCGGCAAGATACTTGCTCGGCGGGTCCAAAGCCTCGGCATGAAGGTGGTCTATACGGATCTCACGCGGGACATTGCTCTGGAAGAGGAACTGGGACTCCGCCCCGCAAATCTCGCCTCGATGCTCGAGGAGTCCGATTACCTCGCGGTTCTGGTGCCGCTCAATGAACACACGCGGGGCATGCTCGGGGAAGCCGAATTCCGGCTGATGAAAAAGGATTCCATCCTGATCAATGCCGCGCGTGGGGCGATTCTGGACGAAAAGGCGCTGTATCGTGCGTTGCTCGAGAAACGGATCGCGGCTGCAGGGCTCGATGTATTCTCCGTCGAGCCCGTGGCGGCTGACAACCCCCTCCTTTCCCTGGACAACGTCGTATGCACGCCTCACTTGGGCGGCTCGACGAAAGAGTGCGACTTGGTTTTGGTCGAGGACGCCCTCAGGACGCTAAGCGGAAAAGCCCCTTCCTTTGCGATCAACAAGGTGTCCCGTCGCCAAGGCCTTTCCGCTTAGCGCGGAAGATTTCAGTACGAAAGATGTCACAGCCATCGGCTCGGAATGGGGATTTGGGCGCATGCCTGATCGAATTCTGGCGTTCCGTTTGTTTGTATCATAAAAACTGATGTTAAACAGAAATATACAAGAAAAAAATTGACAGCCATATAATTCTAGTTTAGGCTGTCGGTAACGCCGACCAACGATCGGCCCAGAAACCTAAGGAGGAAGTCGTATGGCGAAGAGACTTTTCACGGTTCTGATCCTGGTATTGGCAGCGGCAGCGCTGGTAAGCGCCGCGCCTGCCAAGGTGACGCTCCAATTCTGGTCTGGGTTCACCGGACCCGACCGGCCCGTGCTCGAGCAGATCGTCAAGAATTTCAACGATACGAGCAAGACGACGACGATCGAGATGAGCACAATGACCTGGGACGTCCTTGATCAGAAGCTCACCGCTTCGTTTGCCGCTGGATCCGGCCCTGATTTCTTTAATTACGGCCCTGAAATCCTCGGCAAGTATTACAACCTGGGAGCCCTCACGACCGTCGACGGGCTCTATTCTTCGGGAATGGTCAGCAAGAGCATATTCCCCAAGAGCGTGACCGCGGTTCCCATCATCGATGGGAAGAATCTCGCTGCGCCGATGTGCGTGTTCGACATCATGATCTATTACAACAAGGACATGTTCGCGGCAGCCGGGATCAAGACCCTTCCGAAGAACCAGGATGAGCTTTTCGCGGACGCGATCAAGCTCACCAAGAAAGACGCCCAGGGCAACGTGACCCAGTACGGTCTCGGCCTCGGGTACGATCAGGTCTTCGAATCGCTGTTCTGGGGCCAGGGCCTCGAAGCAGTCGATATCGTGGCCAACAAGAGCCTGGTGACCCAGCCCGCGCAGCAGGCTTTCATCCAGAGACTCGCTGACCTCGTCCAGAAGAACGGGATCTCCCCGCAGATCGCCTCCACCGGCATGGATACCCTGTTCAACGCCAAGAAGATCGCCATGTATTTCAACGGCCCGTGGGCAACGACTGGCCACGTGTCCGCAGGGGTCAACTTCGACGTCATGAACATCCCCCCCGGACCCAAGTCTGACAAGGTCGCCGGGCACCCGCTGTTCTATATCCCCACGAAGTTCATGGGCAGCAAGATCCAGAACTACTACGAGTGGGAGAAATACTGGGTGGACAAGCCGCAACAGGCCATGTGGGCAAAGGGCACCGGCTATCCGACCATCCGAATCGATATGGGTAACGAAGAATCGCTCAAGGGAACCTGGGCCTCCAAGTTCTCCTCCGCGGCGGACCGGTTCACGACCCGCAACTTCGTTCTCTATCAGAACGCCGGCAAGATTTTCGATGAAGAGCTCAAGAACGCCTGGGAAGCTGTTTGCCTCGGAAAGGCAACTGTGAAGGACGCTTTTGCGGCGGCTTCGGTTAATATCGACGGCTATCTCGTCGACAAGTAAACCATGCATGTCGATCAGGGGAGGACGGTGTCCTCCCCTGATCTTCTTCTCTTCATTTATTCGGGGCCAAAGGATGACGGGACATGGCGACCAACAGAACCACCGCCTGGAATAGGCTTCTCAACTCTCAAAAGGGTGTAGCGTATCTTTTCATCGCGCCAAGCCTGCTTATCATTTCTTTCTTCGTAATCATTCCGATGATCTGCTCCATCGTCTTCAGCTTCCTGGATTTCAACATCATGTTTACGAAGATCAAATTCGCCGGTTTCGCCAACTTCATAAAGCTTTTCCATGACCACCGGGTCAAAGGGGCGCTTTTCAACACGTTCTATTTCACCATCTTCGAAGTGCCGCTCCAGATCATCGTCGCGCTCGTCATCGCCGTGATCATCAAAAACCAGTCGGTCATGAACACAATTTTCCGCGGCGTTTACTTCATACCGGTCATCTGCTCGTTGACGATCGTCGCGCTAGTTTGGGAGTTCCTTCTGGATCGTGACGTCGGCATTGTGTCGTTCTATCTCAAGCAGATCGGAATTCATTGGGGCCTCCTCAGGGATCCCGATCAGGCAATGCCCCTTGTCATTATTGTGACGGTCTGGAAGAATTTTGGTTTCAGCATGGTAGTTTTCCTCGCCGCCTTGCAGGGGATACCCCAGAGCCTGTATGAAGCTGCCAGCATAGACGGCATTCGCGCCTGGGACAGGCTCTTCAAAATCACGATCCCCATGATGCTCCCCACGGTCGGGTTTTGCATCATCACCGCGCTGACCGCGGCCTTCCAGGCATTCGACCAGATCTACGTGATGACGGGCGGTGGGCCCATCTTCAGGACCGAAACAATGGTCTACTACATCTACAATATGGCCTTCCGGACGTTGAAATTGCCTTACGCTTCCGCGAACGCGGTCGTATTGTTCATCATCATACTTGCCTTCTCCCTGTTCACATTCAGGCGCGCCAGCGCGCACGACAAGGACTATTGAGATGGATACGGGTGCAAACACTCTGATTGCAGCAAAGCCGCAACATCACGGCTTCTTCGCGGCGCGAAGAACGGGCGTTTCGGTGTTCGGCAAGATCCTGAAATACATCGGCTTGCTCGCCCTGACGGTCGTTACGCTCTATCCTTTCCTCTGGATGATCGTTTCGTCCTTCAAGACCGACGGCATGATCATGGCCACGCCGGCGTCTCTCTATGTCCCCAATCCGTCGTTCGATGCGTACATAAAAATATGGGAGAGGCTGCCGTTCCTCACGTTCTTCAAGAACTCGATCATCTTCTCGGCCGGCGTCACCATCAGCGTTCTCTTGTTCGACACGTGCGCCGCGTATGCCTTCGCGCGCCTGAAGTTCAAGGGAAGGATGTTCCTCTTCCTCCTGATCATCAGCACATTGATGATTCCGTTCCAGGTCGTCATGGTTCCCCTCTTCGTCGAGTTGAACAAGCTCCGGCTGCTCGATACCTACGTCGGGCTCATTTTGCCGCGTGCCGCCGATGCCTTCGGCATCTTTCTCATGCGAGGATTCTTCATCACCCTGCCCAAGGACCTGGAGGAGGCAGCCCGGATAGACGGCGCCAACGAGGTCCAGATATTCCGTGTCATCATCCTTCCTCTCTGCGTGACGGCCTTCCTGAGCCTCGGGTTGTTCGTCTTCAACGGAAACTGGGGCGATCTTCTTTACCCGATGCTTCTCACGAGCAAGACATCGATGAGGACTTTGCAGGCGGGTATTGCTCTCATGATGGCGAACGTACAAGGCAATGCCCAAGGAGAGTACAGCCTGATGCTGGCCGGATCGTTTCTTTCGGTCTTGCCCATCTTGATCCTGTATATATTCCTGCAAAAGTACTTCATCCAGGGCATCGCGATGACGGGTATCAAGGAATAGCCTCATCGGGTCGTGGCTCGCGCGAATCGAGCCTAAGACGTGGCCGGAATTTCCGGCAGCGGGAATGGTAGCGAAGCGGAGAAAAGCATGAAACTCACAAAGAAGACATTCGGGGTGGTTTATACTCCTGCGATGGATGAGCGAGCGCCCGGAGCGATGTACCCTCGGGTCATACGGCTCGAGCATAACGGCAAATTCAACGGCACTCTGCTGGCCACATTCGAGCGCTACACGTTCGATACTCCCTACTTCGCCATCCACGCGAGTGTCGACGACGGCCGCACGTGGTCGCTCCTGTCCAAAGTCCACGATACGAAAAATGGCTGGGGCATGCGGTATCAGCCGCACCTTTTCGAGCTGCCAAAGGCAGTCGGAAAGCTCGCGGAAGGAACGATCCTCTGCGCGGGAAACTCGATTCCTGGAAGCATGATGGAGACGGATCTCCTTCTCTTCAAGAGCGAGGACCGAGGCGCCTCGTGGCAGTACATGAGCAGTATCGACAAGGGCGGCAAGGCGGCCGTGGACCACAACGAGGGGGAAAGGCCGATCTGGGAGCCGTACCTCTATCTCGACGCTCACGCCGACCTCGTATGCTACTACTCCGATGAGCGCTTTCTCAAGGACGGCTTCAACCAATTGCTCTGTCACCGGATCTCCAAAGATGGCGGCCTGACCTGGGGCAGCGAAGTCTTCGACGTCGCGGTGCCGGATGGCAAGTTGCGGCCCGGAATGCCCATCGTCCAGCTTCTGCCGAATGGCAAATACATCATGGTCTATGAGATCGTGGGAATTCCCGACTATCCGATCTATTGCCGCTTTTCGGACGACGGTGACGACTGGGGAGACCCGGCAAATTTGGGAGTGCTCGTCGAGGACGAGGCCGGCGCGTTTTTGGGCAGCACTCCCTACTGCATTTGGACCAAGGCGGGCGGGAAGAACGGTACCGTCATCGTGTCCGGCAGGATCGGCAGCGCGGGGCTCGGTCTGATGGAGCCCGGATACTTCCTCGTCAATGACGACTGCGGCCGCGGGAAATGGAAAAAACTCCCCTCGCTGAACCATTACGACTCCAAATGCCATTTCGCCGCGTACAGCCAGACCATGATCACCATTGACGACAAGGAGCTGCTGCAGCTCACGTCGGTCCAAATCTCGCCGAAGCTCGCTCAAGTTGCGTATGCGATCGGGGATATCGGATAAAGGATCGGAAACGAAAGCCTCATGAGCGCGCCAGAGCTGCGTTGCGGTGACTCCATCCTACGTTTCGACGAGAATCCTCAGGGCGGCATCGGATACGCCGTATACCGAGGCTCGGTTCTTTCCGCGAATTGCCTCTCCCGAACCGCACGGCCGCTCATCCTCATCCTGAAAGACTACGCGGCAAAGGCAATCGACTATGACGCCGCTTACATATCGGCTCGCGTCGACGGGGAAGGAATAAAGGCCGAAGGCGAGATCGTGACGAGCCAGGGCAGCCGGTTCCGATTCGAGGACACCTTTACGGCGATGGCTGGCGAGGGGGCCTTCACCTGTGCACGGAAGGTCACGGTGGTCGGAGCGGAAAAGGACGACTTGGGATTCGGCACGCGGATTTCGTTCGGTCTGCCCGCATCGGATGATCGCAAGGATTACAACTACTTCGCCCCGGGCGCCTGGTACCAGCAGAACGAACGAGTACCAGAGCACGCGATCGGAGCGGACCTCGGCCAACGGTATTTCTGGTACCGGGAAACGCGCTATGCCCTTCCGCTGTTCGCGATGCACAACATCTCACGCGGCGAGGTTGTCGCGCTGGGACGGGCGAAGGCGGACATCCACGCAAGCGACGTCTACGAGAAGATGTTCGACTGCAGGACCGACCCATCATTCAATTACGGCTCCCTCGGCATGAGCGCGCAGGCAGGACTTTCCCTCGATTACGTTTACCCGGGCACGGAAGGCTACAACGAGCTCATGACACCTTATCGGGGCGGCCCCTATCAGTACCAGTTCGGCTTCAATCGAAGGTATCATCCCGTGCAGAAGGGCTTCGTCCAGAGCTACACAATCATCGTCCGCTTTTCGAAGACCGATGCATTTCCCGAAGCCATGAAGGATGTCTGGCGTTTCTTCTACGGCGTCTTTCAGCCGAGAATAGCGGCGGTGGACAACGAGCAGCTCTACCGTGTGACCATGGAAATGCTCGGCGATCTCTGCCGGGATTATCACGGCTCCTGGGGAGTGCCCTTCAAGTGCCTGCTGCCGAGCGGAGAAATCGGGATCGTGGACTACCAGTTCGGTTTCATCGGGCAGCAGCCCAACATCGGCTACCAGCTCATCCGTTATGGCTATTCCCACGAACGGCCCGAGCTCGCGGACAAGGGCTGTCGGGTGTTGGATTTCTGGGTGCACAATTCCCTTACCTCTTGGGGCGCGCCGAAGACCTGGTACGACGCCTATCCGCCCGGATTCCTCGACCAGCCCATCTGGCTGCGCATGATCGGGGACGGTATGGAAGGGATCCTCGACGGATACGTCTTTCTTCGCAAACAGTCGGTGGAAAAATCGGACTGGCTGGACTACTGCATGAAAGTCGGAGACTGGCTGGCCCGCAGCATATCGCCAGAGGGCTTTTGGCACCGCGCGTACAATTTTGACGGAAGCGTTCGCCTGGCTTCACCCGGCAACACGACAAACGTCATCCGCTTTCTTGTCCAACTCTACCTTGTCACGGGCCGCGATGAATACAAAGCAACCGCCCTCAAGGCGGGCGCATGGAGCTACCAGAACATCTATCGGACGATGATGTATGTCGGGGGAACCTGCGATAACGCGGACGTGCTGGACAAGGAATCGGGAATCTATGCCTTCTTCGCCTTCTTGTCTCTCTACGATCTGACGGGCGAGGGAAGATGGCTGGAAGCGACAAAAGGTGCCGCGGACTACATCGAGACATGGACGTATTCCTGGGCATTCCCGGTAAGACCCATTGAAAAGATACATGCACTGCGTCACGTCGACATGACCGGTCAAAGCCTGATCGCCACCGGCCATTCCGGAGCTGACATCTATATGGCTGCCTGCTCGTACATCTTCTTCCGGCTTTTCCTGATCACCGGTGACACCCATTACAGGGACTTCGCGCGGTTCATCCATAGAAATCCAAAGCAGGTCACCGATCTTGACGGTAGTCTGGGTTACGGCAGGCCGGGAATGTGCGAGGAAGGGGCCGACCTGTCTCTGTTCGATTCCCGCGGTGTTTACGCGTGGCTGCCCTGGTGCTCCTACGTCCAGATCGATCCGATTCAAAGGCTCCACGATACATTCGGCGTCTACGAGATCGAGGACTGCGACAGGTTTACAATGGAAGAATTGCGATCGCGCAATCGCATCTATGACACCTATTCCCGGTAAGGCGGCACCATGAAAGAGTTTCTGAATGTTTCCTTCAAGAAGGTCAAAGGCCACGATCTCTTTGTGGACATCTCCATGCCCACGGAAAAGAAGCCGCCCCTCATCATGTGGATACACGGCGGCGGGTGGAAAGATCTCAACAGGACATGGAACCTTGCGATGCCTCTGCTGGAAAGAGGCTATGCGGTTGCCACCGTCGATTATCGGTACAGCGACGAGGGAGTTTTCCCAACGCAGATGTTCGACCTGAAAGACGCGTTGCTCTTCCTGAGACGTCACGCGGAGGAGTACGGCTACGACGGGTCAAAAATCGCGGTCTCCGGCGATTCAGCGGGCGGGCACCTCTGCGCTTTGATGGGAGTTTCGGTAGGGCACCGCGAATGGGAAACCGAAGCAGCGGACTACAGTGTTCAGGCCGTCGTAGATCGGTGCGGGCCGGCAAGCCTCCCGCTCCAGTTCGACGGCGGCGTCGTGGAGCCCGATAACGCGATCGACCAGCTCCTCGGAGCTCCGGTCACGTCGAAGGTAGGGCTCGCCCGGGCGGCGGTTGCGAGCCCGCTCACCTATATCGATGGGCACGAGCCGCCATTCCTCATTCTCCACGGTACCGATGATCCTGTAGTTCCTCCCCGACAGGCGCGGCTCCTTCGCGACGCCCTGGAGAAAGCGGGGACTCCAGTCATGATGTATTTGATTCCCGGCGGCGTTCATGGCTTCCAGAGCAAAATCGTCACGGACATCATTGCCGAGTTTCTGGACTATTACCTGAAAGCCAAGACGACCGTCGATACCCCGGCCCTGGAGAAGTCACATGATCGCACGATCCCGGTCGTGAAAAAATAGCCGGGAGACCCACACGTCTCTCTATTCGACGCCCCGCTCCTGAAACAGTCGGGGCGTCAAAACCGCGGAAAATCCTCAGGCTCACCCTTGAAGAGGGCTATCAATTCACCATAGGGATCGTTTTCCACGTCGCTTTTCAGATCCAGCAGCATCGTAGCGCGCGTGGCCGTGTCATAGGCCGGCCACGATGGCCTCCCCGCGACGCTGGGCTTTCCGTCCTTGGCAAAAGCGACCCATGCTCCGCATATGACATCGGCAGCGGCCATGGCATCCGCTCCATTACCGGTAATGGGCCATGCGTTGACGTTATGAAAGGTCAGAGGAACCTCGAGGCCGTGTGCCGACCCCCACTTTCCGCCCGAGAGAGACGACGGGAACGTGATTACGTACATGAATGCCGGTGCCTGCCCGAGGGCAGCCTTACGCTCAGCCACCTGCATCGCGCTGCGACGCATGGTCTGGTCGGTGACGATGCGGGCCAGCAGCTGGAAGGAGCTCGCATGTGGATCCGCGGCCCGGTACGAAGCATTGATGGTATCCGGCGCATAGGGGAACAGACGCTTGAGCGCCGCCATCAGGGCCGCCTCATCCATCTTCGGGTCAGGCAGCACGAAAGCGCCGTCGTGGAGATTCGTTCCGATCATCATCGGAACTTTTGCCGATGCCCGTGGAGCGTCCGGATCGAAGGGATGACGCGGGATCACTCCACCGTCGACACAGGGCCCCCATTCTCCGTTCAGGCAGCCGAGGCGCTCGAACGGCATGTCTTGCAGCGAGCGGATGTTCCGCTTGCCGACCCCGAGTGAAGCCAGCACTTGTTCGGCTGCGCGTGTCGCGACTTCACGGGTGGGGAGGCGCCTGGCGACGCCGCTTTGTACGACGGCACGATGGAAGAGCCCCGTGGCCGCGGGCATGGCCATCAGGGTGCACACCTTGGCAGCGCCGCCGGACTGACCCATGATGGTGACGTTCCCCGGATCTCCGCCGAAACTTCCAATGGTGTCGTGCACCCATTGGAGCGCCATCACGAGATCGAGCATGCCGACGACACCGGAGTCGGCGAATTGGGGATGCACATCGCCGAGGTGGAGATAGCCAAGGCAGTTCAGACGATGGTTCATGGTGACGACCACGACGTCGCCAAAGCGCGCGAGCGAGTCGCCGTCGAATCCGGGGTTGCTGCTGGTGCCGTTGGCAAAGCCGCCACCGTGGATGGAAACCATCACCGCGCGCTTGGCAGTGTTCGCAATGCCCGGCGACCAGACGTTCAAGACGAGACAGTCTTCGCCCTGGACCCCCGGCAGCTCGTTCCAGCGAACTGCTCGGACGTACTCGTTGGGGTCGGTCATCACGGGTTGGGGGGCTACGGGGCCGAACTGGAGTGCGTCACGAACGCCACTCCAAGGCAGCGGCTTTTCGGGCGCCATAAAGCGACGCGTGCCACTGGTATCGGCGCCATAGGGGATGCCCCGAAACACATGGATGCCGTTCACGTTCTGGCCGCGGAGCTTGCCGGCCGCTGTCTCGACGATCGTGTCAAAAGTCATGCGATTCAGCTTATCGTGCCGCTCGCTTCTGTCAAGTTGGCTTGCGCATCCGGCCACGGGACCGCTCCGGAGCGGTTTTACTTGCCACCGCCACCGCGCCACTTTATAATCGACGGATGTCAATGGAATATCGTCTCCTTGGTCGATCCGGTTTCAAAGTCCCCATTCTCACATTCGGCACGGCGACATTCGGTGGGAAGGGAGATTTCTTCAAAGGCTGGGGCACAACGGGTGTCGCGGAGGCGACGCGGCTGGTCGACATCTGCCTGGAGGCAGGCATAACGATGTTCGACTCCGCCGACGGCTACTCCAGCGGCCTCTCGGAGGAAATACTGGGCGCGGCGATCCGCGGCCGTCGTGACAAGGTCCTGGTCTCCACGAAGGCCACGTTCGCCACGGGCCCGGGACCGAATGACGTCGGAACCTCACGCTTCCATTTGCTCCAGGCGGTGGAGGGGAGTTTGCGCCGTCTGGGAACCGATTACATCGACCTGTTCCAGCTTCATGGATTCGATGCGCTGACGCCACCTGAAGAAACCCTCAGGACTCTCGATGACCTCATCAGCGCGGGCAAGATCCGCTATATCGGATGTTCCAACTACGCGGGGTGGCACCTCATGAAGTCCCTGGCTGTCTCAGAGAAGCTCGGTTTTGCCCGATTCGTCGCCCACCAGGCCTACTATTCAATGATCGGGCGGGATTACGAGTGGGACCTGATGCCCTTGGCACTCGATCAAGGCGTGGGAACGGTCGTTTGGAGTCCCCTGGGCTGGGCACGTCTCACGGGAAAGATACGACGTGGGCAGCCACAGCCCGAGGTCAGCCGTTTGCGGGCACCAGCGGCCGTCGGACACCCCGTAGACGACGAGTACCTCTACCAGGTCGTGGATGCAATCGACGTGGTCGCCCGAGAAACGGGAAAGTCGGTGCCCCAGATCGCCCTGAACTGGCTCCTTCAACGTCCCACGATCTCCACGCTCATAATCGGAGCGCGGACCGAGGAACAGCTGAAACATAATCTGGGTTGCCTGGGTTGGAAGCTTACGGCTGAGCAGATTGCCCGCCTGGACGCGGCGAGCGAGCCACCCCTTCCCTATCCGTACTGGCACCAGCGCGGATTCGAGCGAAACCCTTTCCCGACCCTCGGATAACGGAGGCATCATGCTGCGAGGATTGTATTTCATGGGCTGGTATCGGGACATGTGGAATTATCACCCTAGCCTCCCGATGAAAAACATGCACATGATCGAGGATATCGAGGCCATCAAGGCCAACACGCTGATCTGGTCCTGCCTAGGCAGCGGTGCAATCGGGTTGCCGTACCTCGACAGGGAAGCCAATGATCCCGTGCCTCCCCGCTTGCGACTCTACGGATTCCTGAATGACCGGGAGTTCTGCCAGGAATGCGCGAAACGGGGCATCGAGGTATTCTCCGTGCTTTGGAAAGCCCAGTTGTGGGAGTTCGGCGCGGAGCTCAACGACGACGAGTCCGAGCTCCTCTCGCTGAACATCCTGCGGGGCGCCTCAAAGAACAGGAAGTACGTGGGAATGCACGAGCTTTCTACCAACGCCTACCCGAAGATCTTCTCTCCCATGGCAAAATTCTTTCCCGACGGATTGAAGGACTACAAGGGCGATACGGTGGGCGACTTCCTGGACGAGTTCAAGGCCGTGTCGCTGGAGGGAAGGAACATCCTGTCCGCGTGGCTCATGGCTCCCGGCCACGATCATAAGTGTTACTCACCGTGCTCGAACAAGGAATCCTACCTGCGCTACATGAAGCGGGACGTCGAAATGATGTGCGATGCCGGCGCCGGCGGGCTCCATATCGACGAATACGATACCCAAAGACACATTCTCCAAAACGCCGGCTGTTTTTGCGGCGAATGCATGCACAAGTTCAGGATCTATGTCCGTGCGAACGGGATACGCCTTCCACCCGATGGCGGGGACCCGGCGTCATTCGATTACAGAAAGTATCTGCTCTCAAAGGGATACAAGGACAAGGACTTGGTGGCCGCCAATGGCAATGATCGCTGGGCCATCCCTCTGTTCCGCGATTTCACCGACATGCAGATGCAGAGCATCGAATGGGTTGTCGGGGAGCTGTCCCGCCACATCCGCCAGTACTCCACACGGTCCCGAGGCAAAGCGATGCGCGTCACCGCCAATCTTTTCCAGTGCTACCCTCATGCCTGGACCTGCAAAAAGCATCTGGACATTCTGGCCGGCGAGAAGACGAAGATCGAGCTGAGGCAGGACGGCTGGTACAAGTTCGCCTTCGGGTGGTTGAACGGAAAAGATTCCTGCTTCGTCGAGGATCCCAACCAATACGTCAGGGACATGCTGGACGACATCAAGGACAACATCCACGACAGATTCATCCTTTTCGCCCTGGAACCAATGGCCCATGGTATTCACCTGACATTCCCCTATGGCTCGTGGCTCCAAAATCAAGTGAAAGACGCGTTCTGGCCGGACCTGCGCATTTTGAAGCAGCTCGGCTCATGGTTGAGCGAGCGAGAATCCCTGTTTCCCAGAAATCCTGCGGCTGAAACGGCCGTCGTCTACGACACTTTGTCCGCTTACGAAAACATGCTGACCGAGCCCGATGACAAGACAAAGGAAATCGTGGAATTCGCGCAGGGCGAGGAGCTTGGCCGACAGGGAGCCTTCTCGCGTGACGGTGGATTTCTCAGCTTCTTCAAGCTGGTTCAGATGCTCAGCGACGAGAATATCCTCTACAATGTCCTGTTCGAGAGTCCCGATGAGCCGCTGAGCGCGGCGCGCCTCGCCCCGTACAAAATGGTGATCGTTCCAGACGCTTTCAAGATGGACGATCAAACGGCGGAGACAATTGGTTCGTTCGGGCGGGCGGATGGTCACGTGATCACCATTGCAAGACGAGTCGCTGGCCTTTCGTCGTTCAGGAACTACGCTGACGCCGACATGGGCCGTCTTGTCGCCGAATTGGCTAGAAACAAGGGTCTGATCAGCGCCCATGATTCCCGCGACATCGGTATTGCCGTACATAGGCGGGAGGACCGGATCCTCCTGCATGTCGTCAACTACAATTACAACCCCGGGACGCACCGAATCGATCCCGTGGATGCGGTGTTCGACATCGCCTTCGAATCGAAGGGTATCAACGTCCATAGCTTCCCGGAAAATGGAACGGCATCTGTCTCCTTGAAGAAGAGGCGGCTGACCGGGAACGGCCTGGGCATCTATACAATAGTAGAGTTCGAGACGTGAAAGGGCTCGCACGCCGTTTCTTTCTATAATAATGCAGGAGGAAATTCCATGAAGGTCTTATTCATCGGGGGAACCGGCTTGATCAGCACGGCCGCCTCTGAGCTGGCGGTACGATCAGGTTTCGATCTTTTCCTGCTGAATCGGGGCAAACGGGGCGGGCTTGCTCCCGCGGCAGCCACGACACTTCTGGGGGATATCGACGACAGGGCAAAAATTCGATCGCTTCTCAAAGATCATCGTTTCGATGTGATAGTCGACTTCATCATTTTCGAGCCACAAGGCATAGAGCGGGACATCGAGCTGTTCTCCGGCAAGACGGATCAGTACATCTTCATCAGCACGGCAGCCACCTATCAGAGGCCGCCATCGCATTACCTTATCACCGAATCCACCCCGCAATACAATCCCGGTTGGGACTATGCGAGAAACAAGATCGCCTGCGAAGAAAGGCTCATCAGGGAGTTTCGCACCAATGGCTTCCCCATGACGATCGTGCGCCCGTCCCATACTTATGGCGTCACGAGCATTCCCTTCGCCGTCAACAGCGGATCCCACCCCTGGACGCTGGTGGACCGCATCATCAAGGGAAAGAAGATCGTCGTGCCGGGCGACGGGACCTCGTTGTGGACGCTCACGCACAACAGCGATTTCGCCAAGGGTCTTGTCGGCCTTTTCGGGAATGCGAAGACGCTGGGCCACGCCTTTCACATCACCTCGGATGAGGTCAAGACCTGGGACCAGTACCTGAGCTCCATCGGTCGGGCGGTAGGCGTCGAACCTCGGATCATCCACATCACCTCGGAATGTATCGCGCGGTTCATGCCCGAGCTCAGAGCTCCCCTGTTCGGTGACCTCAGCAACAGCTACATCCTGGACAATAGCAAAATCAAGAGCTTCGTGCCCGGCTATGTGGCGACCACACGATTCGATCAGGGAATACGGCAATCCATCGCCCACTTCCAGCAGGATCGCGGTCTCCAGACCGTGGACGAGCCCATGAACGCCAAGCTCGACGCGATGATCGCCGCCTACGAAGGATTCCTGGAAAGAGCGAAATAGGGGCGGGACCCGCGGGACGCCTGAAGGGTCGCAGGTGCCACCCGTGGCCGTCAGGCGTCATTCTCCAGCAGCTCCAGGATGGTCTTCAGCTTCGTGACCGTGTCGATGTACGCGTACCGCCCTCCCCTGTACTCCCCTTTCTGGACCAGGGGGAATCCTTGCGCTTCGAGGGCCGCGACGCGCTCCGGCATGCCGCTGATCGTGAAGGCGATGTGATGCACCCCTTCGCCGTTCGCGTCGAGAAACTCCCTCCACGTGCTCGGCTCCCGGTCCGGCTCGATCAGCTCGATATCGAGTGAGCCGAAATGGAGAAAGGCCAACCGCGCTCGTGCCGGAGTCGTCGAGCCTCTGATGTGGGCCGACGTGCTGGCAACGGCCGTGCCCGCATCATATACCGGATGCCGCTCTTTCGCTTCCCCCCCGTTTCCGCTACTCTCGCGGTGAGAAAGGCGGTCATATGAAAGCACTCTTCATTGGCGGGACCGGCATCATCAGCACGGCGGTATCGCGGTTGGCGGTCGAACGGGGCATTGAGCTCACGCTGGTCACGCGCGGACACAACGACGAGTTCTTTCCGGCGGGCGCCCGACGTCTCATCGCCGACGCGCGGGACCCCGTCGGCATGAGAAGGGCCCTGGGCACCGAGACCTTCGACGTTGTCGTGAACTGGATCGTTTTCACTCCCGACCAGCTCGCGGCGGACATCCCCCTGTACGCGGGACGGACATCGCAATACATCTTCATCAGCTCGGCGAGCGCCTATCAAAAGCCGCCGACGCATTTCCCGATAACCGAGTCCACACCGCTCGCCAATCCCTACTGGCAGTACAGTCGTGACAAAATAGCCTGCGAGCAGATGCTCATGCGGGCGTTTCATGAAAAGGGATTCCCCTTCACGGTCGTGCGGCCTTCACACACGTACGGTCTCACGCAGATACCGGCGGCCGTGGCGAGCTGGGAACATCCTTGGACAATCGTCGATCGCATGCGGAGGGGCAAGCAGATCATCGTCCCGGGTGACGGTACCTCCTTGTGGACCGTGACCCACAACACGGACCTCGCGAAAGGTTTCGTCGGACTGATGGGAAACGTCCACGCCATCGGCCACGCCGTGCACATTACCTCGGACGAGGTTCTCACCTGGAACCAGATCACGCGCACCATCGGCGCCGCGGCCGGTACGGAGCCGGATATCATCCATATCGCTTCGGATTTCATCGCGGCATGCAGCCCCGAGGACGGCAGCGGCCTGATCGGTGACAAGGCGTGCTGCGGTGTATTCGACAACGCGAAGATCAAGAGTCTCGTCCCGGGATACGTGGCAACCGTCCCCTTCTCGGAAGGGATACGGCGAACAATCCAGTGGTTCGAGAATCATCCCGAGCGCCGCACGATCGACGACGCTCACAACGCCCTTGCCGACCGCATCATCGCGGCGTATCGGAAAGGGCTCGACGAAGCACAAAGGTAGGCGGCACGATGTCTGGCATGACGTATTTCGTCACGGGAGCGGGACGCGGAATCGGGGCGTCACTCACGCGGGCTCTTGCGGAACGGGGGGAGCTCGTTATTGCCGGAATGTCTCCGCGAGACTACAGGGCGGCACAGACGGTTGAAAACGCGGTCACCGGCACGACGATGCCCCTTCCCATCGACGTCACCGATGAGGGGGGCGTGCTCCAGGCGGCGGCATCTGCCGGCGCACGCGCGGGCCACCTCGACGTGATTCTCAACGTTGCCGGTGTGCTCGGCGACATCAAGGAATCCGTGCCGGGCCATCTGGACTATGCGGACATGCATCGGGTCTATGACGTGAATGCCCTGGGACCCTTGCGCGTCACGAACGCACTCTTTCCCCTCCTCCTGGCAGGACGGACACGGCTCGTGCTCTGTGTGTCCTCGGAAGCGGGCAGCATCGCCACATGCACCCGGGACGGATGGTACGCGTACTGCATGTCAAAGGCCGCTCTCAATATGGCCTCCGCAATCCTGCACAATACGCTGCGCCCCCTGGGCGGCGCTGTCGCCGTCATTCATCCGGGCTGGGTTCGGACGTGGATGCAGGGGAAGCTCGATGAGGCGGCGGATCTCTCACCGCAAGAATCCGCGGCGGGGATCCTCCGTCAGGTGGATCGGGCCATCGCCGGCGAGGAACAGTTCCGGGGGGAACGGCCGGCCTTCATCGACTGGCAGGGCAAGCCGCTTCCCTGGTAGCTCACGCCGCGCCTCGACGCTTTAGTGGGTTGATGGCATATGGTCGGGGCAGAACGTGTGTGAAAAGAGAACGCCCGTCTTTCGCTCCACGTAATCTGCCAGCGGGATCCACTCCGTGACACCGGCCGTCTCGACCCTGATCTTGCGGCACACGGAGCACACGGGAAGTATCAAGCCGGCTTGACGCGAGAACTCCTGGAGAACCCGCAGCTCGGTGACATCGCGGGCGACACCCTGCGTGCCGAGATCGGTGCCCGCGGCGTCGCGCTCCGCGGGCCGTCGGAGAGGTGCGAGGCCCACCGAGCTCAAGGATACGTAGAGAAACTCCATGTCGTACTTGCGAGGCGTCCCCGCGCGGGGCAGCATGCGGAGCTGCAGGTTTCGTGTCGCCCTGTCGTCCCTCCGCCGCTCACGGAGGGGCCAGTAGGCATGCTGCCGATCGTCGGGATGGACGATGTCAATGAGATCTTCGCCAATGAGATCGCGTTTGGAGTAGCCGAGCAGGGTTTCCACCGTGTCATTGATGAACAGCACCTTGGCGCGTGAATCCAGGACATAGATGATATCAGGAGAATCCTCCACAAGGCCGCGGTACAGGACATCGATGCGATCGAGCTCTTCCTGGAGTTGCACTTTCAAGGTCGTATCGCGGAAAATAAGGAGGATCCCCGCGGCGCCGCCGCGGATGCGTCGCGGCACGGTTGTTACTTCCGCGGGCACTTCCCATCCGAAGCTGGTCTGAAGCCTGATGGTGAGACCCGGAAGAAGGGTGCCCGTTCGCTCGATACCCATGATCTCATTCATCACCGCGCGAGATTCGGGAGCGATGATCGCATCCACGTGATAGCCGATCAGCTCCGCGCGGGAGAAGCCGGTAATATCCTCACCAGCCTTGTTCCATGACAGAATGATCCCGTCAGTGTCGCAGAGCGCCACGATTTCCTGGAGCTCGTCCGCGTTCAGGTGCTCACCACGTTTGTGTGCCGACGATTTCATCACCTGGACAATATCACAATCGTGTGCGACTACGGAAGTCGAGAACCGCGCGTCGCGCACGCCATTTCCGCCAAGCCATGATTCAGGTCGGCGGTCTTGCCACGCCGGATGGGGCGCGCGTAGTCTAGCCGCCAGAGGCGTGCGCGCCCCCGGAAGGAGATGCGATGAGCGATGATTTTGATGTGGCGAAGGCCGACCGGAGCTTTGCCGCCCGCTTTTTCAATGACACCTGGACATATCTGGAAAAAGCAGAGCGAACGGCGGAAGAGACCGAAGCAATGGTGCACTGCTGTCATGCCTCATTCCATCACTGGATGCGCGTGGCAGACAAAAAGCCGACTCATGTCGCTGTCGGGTACTGGCAGCTCTCCCGGGTCTACGCCGTGGCGGGCCGTGGGGATGACGCCGAAATGTTCGGGCAAAAGTGTCTGGCCGTTGCCGAGACGGTGCCGGAAGAGGCGTGGGTCACGGGCAGCGCGCACGAAGCTCTGGCGCGTGCGGCGGCGGTACGTGGGGACCGCGCGGCCCGGGATGTCCACATAGCCGCTGCCCGTGCCATCATGGCGCGCGTGACCGACGCCGAAGCGCGCGCGATCCTGCAGGCGGATGTCGATTCGGTACCGTGAAGGCTGATTCCGTTCAGACGGCGGGACGAGGAAGAAGACCCGCTGTCGCGCAGATCTCCCGCACCTTCTGCTCCCATTCGATAGCCATGATGTGGATGCCGGCCACGCCTTCGATTGATCGCAGCTGCTCGATGATTTCGGCGCAGATCGTCAGACCCACCTCGGCACCCTTTCCTTTCGGCGCGTCGTTCATGCGCTTGACGATCGACTCGGGGATGATGATGCCCGGGACGTTTTCCGCCATGTAGCGGGTCATGCCGGCGGATTTCAAGGGAGTCACGCCGGCGAGAATCTTGCAGCGGGTATGGACGCCCAGCTCGCGCACCGCCTTCATCCATTCGGCGAACATCGGCACATCGTAGATGCACTGCGTCTGGACGTAATCGGCGCCGGCTTCCACCTTCTTGGCAAGGCGGAGGGCGCGGAACTCATAAGGCTGAGCGAAGGGATTCGCGGCTACACCGATATACAGAGGAACAGTTCCGTCGAACGGTTCCTCCTCACCGAGGAGCTTATGCTCGTCGCGCATGCGTTTTACCATGTACACGAGCTGCGCCGAATCTATGTCGAAAACCTTTTTTGCGCCCTTCTGGTTGCCGAAGCTCTGGTGATCGCCGGAAAGGCAGGTGAGATTGCGAATGCCGAGCGCGGATGCACCCAGGATATCGCTTTGCATGGCGATTCTGTTCCGATCGCGGCACACCATCTGCATGACCGGCTCGATGCCGCTCCGTACCAGGAGCGAGGACACCGCCACGCTCGACATCCGCACGACGGCGGTTTGATTGTCGGTGACGTTCACCGCGTCGACGGCGCCGCGCAGAAGCTCCACCTTCTTGTTCACGACGGCGACGTCCGTACCGGTCGGGGGGCCGAGCTCCGCCGTGACGGCGAAATGGCCCGCTTCGAGCACCTTCTCCAGATTGCTGCCGGACTTCATGAGCTCGTATCCTCCCCCGACTCCTTCGCGTATCTGCCCTCGTAACCGCGCTGAATGAGGGTACGCGGTCCCTTCTCCATCCAGTCCATGGGCGGCCGCAGGGGTGTCAGCATGCTGAGACGCCCCTGCGCTTTCAGTCTGTCGTAGACCATCTTCCAGGCGCATTTCACGCCGTTGCCGATTTCGCAGCACCCGTCGGCGCGCGTCCCGCCGCACGGGCCGTTGAACGAGCCCTTGGAGCAGCGGACAACCGTGCAGATGCCGCCCGACAGGGCGAGCGTGCACTCCCCGCAGCTGCGGCACGCCTCCTCGTAATACCCCACGTCCCTGTCCACGCCGATGAACATCGTGTTCAGGGCGGGGAATACGGGGGTGGACGGGTATGCCTCGGCGCAGTGTTGCACACCGGCGCCGCACGCGAGGGACAGCACGCACTCGGCGTTTTTCACTCCCTGCTCGATGTCCTCCAGAAACTCGAAATTGCACTGGCGCTCGACGGTGGAGCAGTCGTATTGGTGCGGCACGCGCGCCCGCCGCGCGCATTCGGTGAGGTCCTCCGCGAGCGCGAGGGTCTCCCGCTGCCCGCCGGCGAGACACACGGAGGTGCACCCCCCGCATCCCACCACGAGAACGCGCCGATAGCCCTTTACCATTGCGAATATCTCTTCAAGCGGTTTCCGCGTGGCTTTGACCATTGCCTTCCTCCTTACGATCCCCACACGTGGCATTCGCCGCATGTGCGAGGCCCCGTCACCTTGCCCGCCGCTTTTTCCTTGTCGTGGCAGGTGATGCAGGCTTCATGAAAAGCGTTTTCCAGATCGCGCCCGCTCTTGTGGCACGACGCGCATTGGAGCGACGGATCGCCCGGTTTCAGCAGCGTCGGGTCCAGGACGTTCTTGCCGCCCACGAAGACGTGATGACAGGTGAGGCAGCTCACCCCGTCAAGTTTTCCGTGATCGGCGTGGGTAAAGCGGACGGGCGGGCGGCTCATGGTGTGGAACACCGGGGGATCGGAGAGCTTCATGACCGCTTCCTGCGCCGAGGCAACCGCGAAAATGCCGAGGCCGCACACGATTCCCAGCAGGAGACGTCGGGTCGTCGTCGTCTTCATGCGTTTCTCCTCGCCTCGTAGGCGCGCTGCACGCCGCGCTCGCGGCAGGCGGAGCGCGCCGCGGCGATCAGCGAGGGGATGCTGATCCCCACAGGGCAGTAGCACCGCATGCACAAAACGCATTTGTCCCACGCCAGTTCCCGCACCCGCTCGAACTCAGCGGGGCTCAATCTCCCCTTCTTCTTCCAAATCGCACCGATGGAATTGATCGCCTTGTACGAGGGCGTGTAGGTGGGGTCGCCGCCGCTCGCACGGAATTTGAAGCAGCTCTCCGCGCACAGGGAGCAGTGAACGCACGCCTGGAGGGAGAGTCGGATCATCCCCTCGTGTCTGCCCACGATGCGGGCCATGCGCTCGAGGGTATGGGGGTCGGGTGTCCGTTCGCTCATGTCACCACCTGCGGTTGCCGGGCTTCCACGCGTATTCGCCGGCATTGAAGAAGCGCGCAAAAATGAGAAAGGGCATATGGCCCAGTTTGGTCAGAGGAATAGCCGCGATGCATATCTCACCGAGCAGCATGTGGACCACGAGGACGGTACGGTAATCCAGCCACTGATGATAGGCCATGTAGGCTGAGACGAACGGCGCCGCGACGAGCAAGAGCACGAGGTAGTCCCGCACGGTCGTGAGCGCCCGCACCCGGGGGAAGGCGATCCTGCGCACGAGGAAAAACGCGCCGATGCCCAGCAGGACGAGTGTCAGTACATCCATGAGAGGTTCCGGCAGAGTCGGAAGAGACGCATGGAAAGTCTGGCGGAAGAGGATGTTATGCGCGGGCAGCAGGAGCGGTACAAGGAATAGCATGATGTGGAAAACCATGCTCACCCGACTCATGACCGGGTGGGTGCTGAACACAGTCCCGCGCTCCCATCTGCGAAGCCGTGCCCACCAGCGCCGGAAGCCGGACTTGCCCGCATCCATGAAGCGCTGATCAGCCTCCGAAGGCAACGGCGCGGGAGCGGGGACGGCAGGAGTCGTGATCTTGCGGGTGAGCCGCGTGAATTGGAAGATCCTCCAGGCGAATCCGAGCACGAACATGACCCACGCGAGGATGAAAAGCGGCCCCCGAACGAAATCGTAGAGTTGGAAGCGAACCACGCCGGCAAAGCTCGTCTGCCGAGCCGTGTGGCACTCATTGCAACTCACCGGTCCCTTGCCCCTCTGTTGATGGCAGGTGATGCAGGCAGAATGCATGATGTCCACTGCCGGGGAGCCTTTATGGCACGTGGCGCAGGCCGGCGCTTGCCAGCCCTGGACCCCCGTGTGATGACAGGTCTCGCAAGAAACTCCAGCGCTCGTGTGCGCCGAATGCGAGAAGACAACGAGCGGAACATCTTTATCAGCGACCTGCAGGCCACGCTTGCGATCATCCGCCGTGACGTAGTCGTCCACCCGATGCACACGCGTCCATTGGGGTGTTTTTGAAGCGGTTGCTGGAGTTGACGGCGCCGCAGCTGGGGTCGCAGTGGCAGCCGTTGGAGCGCTCTGAGTCGACTCCGTAGAAGCTCCGGACTGCGCATCCGCGTCCTGGGCATAAGCGGAAATTCCACTCAATGTCAAGGCGAGCACGAGCGTACACAGAGCTATTCTGTTGATTCGAAGCGTCACAGTCGGGCCTCAGCTTCACGGTGATTACGGAAGGACTTATACTGATATATCACGAATCCGCATCTTCTGCAACCATATGTTTTCTCATCGCTTGCGCGCTGCTTGACCTCGACACGGGTAATCCTTATAGAAGAGACCACAAGGTAATGCCCATGACGGACCGACTTGATCATGATTCGCGCCGCTTGTTCGTGCTCTGCTTGATCGGCTTTGTCATCTTCGGGGCCGTTTTCACGATCGTCGGCGCGGCGCTGCCGGAAATCATCCGAAAATTCCACTGGACGTACGCGCTCACGGGCGTCGTTCTTGCCGGCAACACGATCGGCTACTTCGTCTCATCATTCATCTGTGGGTTGCTCGTCCAAAGAATTCGTCCGAAAACGATTCTCATCGCGGGGCTGTGCATAGGCGCCGTCGGTATGGCGTTGTTCGGGCGTACGCAATCCGCGTGGCTGAATCTGTTATTCAACCTCGCCATAGGGCTGTGTCAGGGCGGCCTCGAGGTGGTGATCAATCTCGAGGTCGTGCACATGGAACGGCACGGTCAGAGCCGATTCATGAACCTCTTGCACGCCGCTTTCTGTGTCGGCGCGGTGGCCGGCCCCGGGGCGACGGGCTATCTCATCGGTCAGGGCGGCGCGAACCCCTTTGTCGTATTCTCGGTCGCGGCGGTCCTGTCGCTCCTCGTGGCAGGGCTCTTCTCTCTTGCCCGTTTTCCGGCGCTGCCCGCGGAAGCGAGCGTTCGCGGTGGGGCCCGTGCGCTGTTGCGCACGCCCTTCCTTCTTCTGCTCACCTTTTTCCTCCTCGTCTATGTGGGGGCCGAGATCGGCGTTTCCACGTGGGTGTCGGAATATGTCGTGCAAGTCCTCGGCGTGACCGCCGCCACGGGTGCGTTTGCCGTCGCGGTCTTTTGGATGGGGCTGCTTGTCGGTCGTCTTGCCATCTCATTTTTGTACAAAGGCAGCCGTCAGCAGATCCTTATCCTGGGGCTCTCGACGCTGAGTGCGTGTTCGTTGGGGCTGATGCTTCTCGCGCGCAATCCGTACCTCGTCGCGCTGTGGATCTTCTTCACCGGGCTGGGATTTTCAGGGATCTATCCCCTGGTGATGGTCATGGTGGGGCGTCGTTTCAAGAGCAGTGTTGCCATCGGAACTGCGGGCACCGGCGGCGGGATCGGTTCCTTCACATTTCCGTTTCTCATGGCCGTCCTCGCGCAGGAGGTGGGAATTCGCGGTGGATTCATATTCTACCTCGGAGTCTCCGCGCTCCTCGCCGCCTTGGCCGGGCTCATCGTCTGGATCACCCGCAGGGAGCCGATGAATGATTAACGTACGCTTGCGCAGAGGCCGGCCCTCATAATAGTATTACTTCTATATAGACGGTCCTGAGAGACGGGAAAGGCGGAATGATGACGGACGGAGAGATTCGGTCGTACGGGTATCGGTGGGTGGTACTGGTGGGCTTCATGCTCATTACCGGCATGAATCAGGCATTATGGATCACCTTTGCCCCGATCACCAGCGAGGCGATGAAGTTCTACGCGACTTCCGACATCGCCATCGGGTTGCTGTCCCTCGTGTTCATGGCCGTGTACATACTCTTCGTATTCCCTTCCGCGTGGATGATCGACACATGGGGTTTCCGCGGGTCTGTCTCGCTCGGCGCCGCACTTATGGCCCTCTTCGGCGTCATGCGCGGTGTATTCGCGGACAATTTCACCGTGGTCTTCATAGCGCAGATAGGAATCGCGGTGAGCCAGCCACTCATCCTCGGGGCCATCACGAAGCTCGCGGCTCGTTGGTTCCAGAAGGACGAGCGCGCCACGGCCGCCGGTCTGGCAACGCTTGCCATCTATCTCGGGGTGCTGGCGAGCCTGCTCGTCACGCCGATCCTCGTCACGCGATCCGGCATGAAAGGAATGCTCGTCATCACGGGGATTGCCGCGGCGGTCGCGGCGCTCCTCTTCATCCTCGTCGCGCGGGAGCATCCCCCCACGCCGGCCGGCCCGGCCGGTCACGACGATCGCTCCCTCATGTTCGACGGCCTCAAGAGCATGATGAAGCAGCGTGATTTCATCATGCTTCTGGCAATCTTCTTCGTCGGTCTAGGGATGTTCAATGGCATCACGACATGGATCGAGGAGATCGTCGGGCCCCGAAACTTCAGCACGGCCCAGGCGGGCGTGGCAGGGGGCGTCATGCTCATCGGTGGAATCGCCGGCGCCCTCATTCTGCCCATGATCTCCGACGCGCGACGCAAACGCAAACCGTTCGTTATCCTCGCCCTCGCTGGTCTTCTGCCCGGCCTCGTGGGGCTCACTTTTGCCACCAGCTACTGGCTGCTGCTCGTTTCATCAGCGATCTTCGGCTTCTTCCTCCTCAGCGCCGGACCCATCGGGTTCCAGTACGGGGCGGAGATAACGCTCCCTGCCCCCGAGGGCACGTCGAACAGCATGCTGCTCCTCATGGGTCAGGTTTCGGGAATCGTCTTCATCTTCGGCATGGAGGCGCTGAAATCCCCGTCCGGCTCCATGACCGTCTCCCTTCTCGGGCTTCTCGCCCTGACGGTCATCAGCGTCGTACTGGCTCTGTTCCTGAAGGAGTCGCCGATCGCCGATCGCGGAAAATGACCAGGAGACCGACGCCGAGAAACCACAGGATCGTGGCCGCGAATACCGCCCATTCTGCGAGGGCAAGGGTCCAGATGCGCGGCCTATTTTCGAAGAAGGAAGGATGGAGAGGACCCGACCCGTTGACGCCCATCCGCGGCGCGAGGATGAGGAAGCCGGCAAACGCGCCCACAGCGATGAGACTGAGGAGGCTCGCCCAGCGGGAGACGCGGGTCTGGCGCTGGGCGATGATGGCGAGGCCGAACAGGAACGTGGTCGCCAGCCCGAGGCGGAAGAACCACATGGCGACGAACGTGTGGACGGCAAGTGCGTTCATCGGAAAGACTCCGACCGCTGCGCAGAAACCCCCGGCCAGTGCTCCCGCCGCTGTGGCGATCCATCCGCCCCAGGATGCCAGACGCATGCCGAGGCCGATGCAAAACGGAATGAACAGCGCTCCGGCAAAAAAGAGCCCGGCATTGAAAAGCGACGCATAACGCGAGACGCCCCGCTGCCCGAGCTCCGAGATGAAATGATTGAGCACCGAAAAAGGTTCTCCGTGCTTTCCGGTGTATCCGAGTGCGACGATGACGGCGACGGTGGTAACAATGAGGCTACCGGCCACACCGAGAAATGGCAGGACGCGGGCACGCCGTGTCGGGCCGTTTCGCCACATGATCATTTCCCCTCCTGCGTCCGCCGTGAAAGGGGAACCTGCATGCACAGATTCATGAGAGGCACGACCTCCGCGAAGGCGCCCATGATGCCCTGCACGAGGTCGTAGCCGGTGCCCGCCCTCACCTCCTGCTCAGTCATGGGGTAGAAAACGTCAAGACCGGCCCACGCGTCGCGCGGGGCTTTGCGCGCGGCATCGCGGATCTGCGTCGCTTGAGAAAAAGTGGCTTTCGTAAAGGTGACCGGGCCTTTCGACGACAGGATACTCGCGCTGAACCCCTCCCGCACGATCAATCGCCGTAGCTCCTTCTCCAGCTCCGTGCCGGCGGCGCACTGCTTCATCAGTCGGTGCCAATCCCAATCCGGTTTCGTGAGTATCGACGGGATAGACGGCGAGCCGGCCGGAATGCCCCGCTCGATGGCCAGACCGCATTGAAAGAGATGCTTCGTCCTCTCCTGCGATATGTAGAGCTTGGCGCAGCCGAAATTGACGTCGTTGGACACGGGTTTGGCGGCACGATTGGCGCGGGGCACCCAGCAGATCCACTGCCAATACACTCCCCGACCCCACCGATCCGTCACAAATCCGTCGTCATAGGTCTGCTCGAGGCGATATTTGAGAATGCGCGTTATGCGTTCGTGCGGTTGTAGGTTCCCAACACGGATTCCCTTTTCGAAGTCGATCCATTCAGGGCGGAAGGCCTCGCCCGTGGGCACCTCCTCAGGTGCCCGTCGCGAGCGGGAGAGGGGCAGCCAGTCCTTGTCGACGACCTTCTTTTTCATGGGCACCAGTATACCCTATGAGCGCCTGGGGAGTATCGCTTCCAAACGGGCGACGCTCTCGGCAAGGCCACCGATCCTGTTGCGGGCGACCCACGATTCGCGATAGGCACCGATAATGCGGTGGAGATCGCGCGCATGATGTGCCACGAAGGTCGGATCGGTCTTCAGCGCGTGGAGATACTCGGCATGATCGCAGGCGAGGAGAAGCAGATCCGCTGTCAGAACGAGCTCTCTTCGAATAAGGTCGGAGTCGGCACGATCCATGGAAGCTTCGTCGATCCGACGGGCGCACGCATTCACCCACTGGCGCGCCCGCGCAAGGGCCGATGAGTCCAGCGCGGGGGGTGGCGCCTCGCCTTCCTTTGATTGCAGGACACGGAAGAAAGGGCTGCCATTGAACGATTCCCCATCGGCGCAGCGGTACGTGTTGCCGAGGTCGCGGACAACACCACCCAAAGCTCCGGCTCTGTCATGGAAGACGTGTGCATCCAGCTCACGGGAGAAATCCGTGCCACCGCAGGCGGCATGGCACCATGAATAGCCAGCGCCAGCCGCGAATCCGAGAAAACTGATCGGGAAAGACTGCCAATGACCGTCGTCGCCCCAGTCCGTGTTCAGGTAACCCGTGGCGCCATGAGCTAACCCGGCGCGCGCGGCGGAGCGGAGATTTTCAAGTGCGTTATCCGTCCTTCCCGCCAGGGAATTCCATGACGAAGTGCCCGGGCAGACCCACCAGGGAACGCCTGCCCGTGCGAAACGCTCGCCGTGCTCGTCAAAGGGGTGATTCGCTTCGTACCCCCATTCCAAAGCGATGGCATCCGCCGGCAGCTCGGCCACCAGCTCGGGATGCTGCATGATGATATCGCCCCAGTACAGCATCGTACGATCCCGTTCCTGGACGAGGCCGTGGACCTTGAGAAGGAAATCCAGGTACACCCTCCCCTTGCCCCGTTTGGCGCAAAGCTCCCGGCTGCGTCCCTGGCCCAGGTCGAATGTCTCATCGCAGCCGACATTGAAAAACCGGCTCGAGAAATACGGGAGAAGCTCGTCGTACAGCCCGGCAAGAAGCGTCAGGGACCCCGGTTGGGAGGGGTCGAGACTGAAGGGCCCCGTGCTGCGACCGCCCCACGGCCAATGGAATCCGTCGGGGCATTCGGCAAGAGGGCGGTAACGGGGAAGGGTAAGCCAGCGCTGCATGTGACCGAAGGAGTTCTGATTCGGTACGAGGTCGATGAAGCGGTCGCGGCAGTACGCGTCCAGGATGAGAATCTCCTCGCCCGTCATGGGGCTGGCTTGTTCCCAGACCTCGCGATGCTCCCGATAGGCGAAGGTGTGCTCTGTGTACAGCTCCAGGTGATTGATCTTCATGTCGGCCGCCATGTCCACGAAGCATCGCAGCGTGTCCATGGTAGGCACTTTGTCCCGCGAGATGTCGAGCATGACGCCCCGCACGGGGTAATCGGGCCAGTCGGAAATCGCTCCGCAAGGGATTCGTCCCGGAGCCTGCCCGGCGATTTGAGCGAGAGTCGCAGCCGCGTAAAATATCCCCGGAGCGTCGGCGCCGGCCAGTTCGATTCCGTCCGGTCTTATCGTGATTCGATAGCCTTGCGCACGACCTATCGCCCGATCCAACGCAAGGCATATGCGGGGAGTTTCGCCGGCTGTTCCCGCACCGATGCGCCATGAAGCCCCGGTCACACGAGCGACAGAATCACGGAGACGTTCCGCGACCGGAAAGAGCACTCCGAGGTCATTCCTGATGCTGATCCGCTCCGAAGATCGTGCGGAAAAGAATCCCTCTGCCTCCGCGATCTCGCGCGGGCGCGGGAGGTAGATCAGCTCGCCAAGCAGTCCCATTGCAGCGTTCCTCGCTTCGGCGCTCATACTCGCCATGGTGGTCTTGCCACCCGCCGCGCCGAGCCGTATGAATGTAGCATGAACAAGCAGGAAATGCGCGCCGTCATGAAGGCACTTCTGCGCGGCGTTCCCTCGGGGGATCTCTCCGAACGCAGCCGGCGCGTCGCCGAACGTCTGGCGGCGACAACGGCGTGGAATCGGGCGCCGGCCATACTCTGCTTCCTGTCCATGCCGCACGAGCTGTCGACCGAGCCAATCATAGAAATCGCCCGCCGCGAGGGCAAGACTCTTGCCGTTCCCCGCATCGAGGGAGAGGACATCACGTTCCTGCTCATGCCGGCCAACGCGGGGGATCTTCCCCGCGATCGATGGGACATCCCCGTCCCCGATCCCTCATGGGAACCGCTGGATCTGGGGGCGTGCGGGGCGATTCTCGTGACGAGCCCCGGTCTCGCCTTCGATCGGGAGGGCAACCGTCTGGGAAGGGGAAAGGGCTACTACGATCGTTTTCTCGCCAAGGCTCGACATGATACGCGGGGGCTGATCGCACTGGGGGTCTGTCTTTCCGAACAGGTCCTGCCCGCCGTACCGCACGAAGCGCACGATCAACCCCTCGACGGTCTGGTTACGGAAAATGACGTGCTTCTGATCGGCGCGTCGCGGCCTTGATTCGCCACGAAGGGGCGATTACATTGCTCCACAGGCAAGGGAGAGGAACAGCATGGGAGTCATAAAATCCGCTTTAGAAATCGCGATGGAGAACTCGAAGAGCATTGAAGCCAACAAGGAGCTCGTGGAGTCGAATCGCCTCCGCGACGAGGGGAAAAAACTCGTTTCGCGTGTGCTGGAGAACGCTTCCTTCGACCTGAAGGGGGCTCTCAAGGGCTTCGATGCGACACAGGTGAAATCCGTACGCGAAGGCTTGATGCAATCACTGCTGGCGAACCTGGTGCTTCCCGCCGACGAGTTCGCCACGAACAATACGAAACGCCTCGGCGAGGCCGTCGGGACCCTGGTAACGGATGCCAAAAAGGTCACCATGATTTTCAGCCAGCTCGACGGGTTTTTCAAAGAGTACATCGGCGAGCGCAAGCGCCTGGCGGAAGCGGTAGAGAAACAATACGGACCCAAGCTGAAGAAAAAGGAAGAAGACCTGTCGCGCCAGATGGGGCGGCCGGTCAAGATCAATCCCGCTTCCGACCCCGAGTTCCAGAACATCGTACGCCAATACCTTTCACAGCTGGACGTCAAGTACGGCGAGGTTCTGGAAGGCGCGAAGGAAGAGTTGAAGACGATTTTCGCAAAAAGCAATATATGACGGCGTTTTCCGAAAAAGCTTCCCTCGCCCCGAGGGAAGGTTCCGGTAAATCGGCCTTATGAGGCTTGCCGCCGACCTGCACGTCCATTCCCGGTACTCCCGGGCGACGAGCAAAGAGTCGGATCTGGCGGGGTACGAGCGCTGGGCGCGGGTCAAGGGGATCGACATCGTGGGCACGGGGGACTTCACGCACCCGCGGTGGATCGAGGAGCTCTCCGATCAGCTTGTCGAAAAAGACGGCTTGTACGTCCTTCGGAGCCCCGGTGGGGGCTCGCCCCTGGTAGAGGGCTCTCCAGCCGACAGGACCGTGCGGTTCATGCCCACGGTCGAAATCAGTTCCATTTACAAAAAGCACGGCCGGGTGCGCAAAGTCCACAGCCTCATCGGAGTACCGACCCTGGAGAACGCGCGACAATTGGGCGCGCGGCTCGCCCGCATTGGCAACATAGCCTCCGACGGCCGCCCAATCCTCGGCCTGGATCCGAAAGACCTGCTGTCGCTGGTGCTCGACACCACGCCCGATGGATTTCTCATTCCCGCGCATATCTGGACGCCGTGGTTTTCGCTGTTCGGTTCCAAATCCGGTTTTGATACGATCGAGGAGTGTTTCGAGGATCTCACGTCCCAGATATTCGCGCTGGAGACCGGTCTTTCCTCCGACCCCGCAATGAACTGGCGCTGGAGTGCGCTGGATAGATACCGACTGGTCTCGAATTCCGATGCGCACTCCCCACCCAAACTCGGACGGGAAGCGATTCTTCTGGACACTGATGCCAGCTGGCACGGCGTCATGCGCGCCTTGCGCACCGGCGAAGGGTTTCTGGGAACCGTGGAGTTCTTTCCCGAGGAAGGAAAATACCATTTCGACGGCCATAGAAAATGCGGCGTCTCGATGGATCCCGAGCACAGTCGAGCGCGCGGTAGCATCTGCCCGGTGTGCGGCGGTCCCATGACTGTCGGCGTGCTCAGCCGCGTGCTCGATCTCGCCGATCGCGCGACCGCGATAGCCCCCCGCCCCGGCGAAGAATTCCGCTGCCTCATTCCCCTGCCGGAGCTTCTCGCCGAGCTGGTGGGATCCGGCCCGGCGTCTCGAGCGGTTCAGGCGCTCTACGCGAAGCTGATCAGCGATTTCGGCAGCGAATACGAGCTGCTTCTGGAGACGCCGCTCGTGGAAATCGAGAGGGCGCGAGGGCCCCTTCTGGCCGAGGCGATCCGCCGCATGAGGGACGGTCGGATCGACCCGCGCCCCGGTTACGACGGAGAATTCGGCGTCATCAGGGTGTTCGAAGATCTCGAGCTGGATCGTCTCCGAGGCCAGGACACGTTGTTCCCTTCAGTCATGCGAAACAGAAAGAGGACCGGGGCGGATCAAGCCCCCGCGCCCGACCGCACGTACGCGCCATCCCCGACGAGCACGGTGGAAGAAGCGACGCCACTCGATGCCTACCAGTCCGCCATTGTCGCCGCATCGGCGCCGCGTCTGTTCGTGAACGCCGGACCCGGTGCGGGAAAGACCCGTCTTCTCGTGCGATGGATTGCCGCCGCCGCCGCCGAGGCTCCGCAGGGATCCACGGCTCTCGCCCTGGCATTCACCACCCGCGCGGCGCGAGAGATGAGCCTTCGGCTTTCACGGCTGGCACCGACGGGCGGCGCGCTCGTGCTCGCAACGACCTTCCATTCATTCAGTTGGATGATCCTCCGAGAGCACGATCCGCTCCTCACAACGGTCATCACGCCGTCGGATCGACTCGTGATCCTTCGCGCCAGTTATCCGCACGAGAGTCATGAGCACATCAGACGGATTTCGGAGAGGATGGAGCGCGTCTGGGAGGGCATCGAGACGCCTGATGAGGATTTGCGTGCCGCCATGAACGCCTATGAGGAACAGCTGATGCGCATGGGTGGCGCCGACCTCTCCTCGCTGGTATGCCGACTCCTTTCCGTACTCCGGGAGGACGAGAAGGCGCGTGAGTATGTCGGTCATCGATACGCGCTCGTCGCCGTGGACGAACTCCAGGACATCAACGCACCCCAGCTCGATCTGCTCCGCATGCTGTGCTCGAGCGCACGGCGCGTGCTCTCCATTGGCGATCCGGATCAGGCCATTTACGGATTTCGAGGTTCGAATCGGGATCTTTTCTTCCGATTTCGCCGGGAAAGCGGGGCGGTCGCGTTCGGTCTGGGCACCAACTACCGCTCGACGGGCACAATCGTTCGAGCGGCCGCGGCGGTAATCGCGCCCGGCCGTTCGCCGGAATCTCCGACTCTCGCCGCAGCGCGCAGGATGGGGGACCGGATCAGCGTTGTTTCGGTTGCGGATCCGGCCGCCGAGGGACGATTCGTCGCATCGACGATCCTGGACCTGGTGGGCGGTGTCGACTCGCTTTCAGCCGATGCCGAGCGGGCGCGGCGGCAAGGCGGGCGCGCTTTTTCCGACATCGCCATTCTTTTTCGTACACATGCGGTTCGCGACGCGCTCCTTCCGGCGCTCGCCGCGTCGGGGCTTCCCCTTTCCACGCGGGAAGCCGCTTCGATGTCCGGCCGAGAGCCCGTGCGCTCGCTCATTGCCGGGTTACGTCTGGTCGCGAATCCTCTGGACCTCGTTGCGCGCTCGATCCTGGATGAACAAGGGCGTGCCGAGACGGTGCTGAGCCGTACAACGGAAATCGCGGCGCGCGGGGACGAAAAGGGCATCGTGGCAGCATTAGATCTCCTAGCAAACATTCTCGTTCCCACTGACTGCGGCCCCGCCGGTTCCCTCGACGTGGAGTCCCTTCGCGCGATAGCCGCGGAGAGTGGCCCCTCTTTGAGCGCATTCCTCTCACGTCTGTCGCTGTGCGAGCGCGAGGGTGAAGGAGCATCCCAGGGGGAAAAGATCGCCCTGCTCACCTTCCATGCGGCAAAAGGTCTCGAGTTTTCCGTCGTTTTCATCGCCGGAGCCGAGGAAGGGATCACGCCGTTGCCTGACGATCTGGAGGAGGAACGGCGCCTTTTCTACGTGGCTCTGACCCGCGCCCGCGAAAACCTGTTCATAACTCACTGCGCGCGGCGCACGGTTTTCGGGCGGAGCGTAGATCGCGCTCCGAGCCGATTCCTGTCCGCCATCCCGCGCGATCTCGTGACGGAAGAGAGGCAGCGGGAAACGCGACGGAACGTACAGCTATCGCTGTTCTCCGATTGACGCCCCGGAGCCCGTGGGACTATCCTGGTACCCACATGGACACCGAATCGAGCAGCGACACGCGGACATTCCTGAAGAGCCTCGGCTTCCCCGAGATCAGGGTGCATCATTCCTTCAATCACTTCGATTTTTCGCGCCCCGCGCGGCGGATACTCGTCATAGGATCCATGGGATCGGGCAAGACCGAGTTTTCCGCGCGGATCTGGCGCGATTCCGAGGTCGCTCGGAAAAAGACCGGGGCCGCTGCCGCCGAGACGAGAACCGACGGCGCCGACAGAAGGATCGTCTTCTTCATTCGATCCGCCCTCGATGCCCAGCGTTTCCCCGACTATCCCAGCGACGCCCTGCCGTACCGCGGCGGGTACGTCCGATGCGGGAAGAACATCGCCGAAATCACCGACTCTTTCGCCCTGGAACGAATCATGGCGGCCAATCCCGAGGTCGGCACGTGGGTCATCGACGAGGCGTCATTCTACGAGGAGCGCATGGCGTATGTGGTACAAAACGCCTCCCGCGCGCGCGGTCTCACGTTCATCTTTCCGTCACTCGTGTTGAATTTCCGCCGCGAGATATTCAACACCACCGCGCGGCTGCTTCTGGACACGGCCACGGATGTGTTTCCCCTCACCGCTTACTGTGAGCACCCCGAATGCCTTCAGGATTCTTTCTATACCTATCGCTACTACACCGTAGACGGCCGCGAATGTCCCGCGCTCTACTTCGATCCGCTCCTCGTCATCGGGGGGGATCGCGAGATACGAGACGCGCGCGAGCCGAATTACTGCACGCGCTGCGATGACCACCACTATCTCCCCGGCAAGGAATATACGTTCCTCTTCCTGAAACCGCTGGGCGCTCAAGCCTCGCGCGGAGAACCGGAACCCCTGGCCAAGGAGCTCGCCCTCATCAAGACCGATCTCGAGCGATCATGCCTGTTCAAGAGCTTCAGTGCCCAGTACGGCGAGATCATGATGAACTCGCTCCGCGTCTCGTGCATAGCTGAAAAGGCGCTCCTCTACCTGTTCACCGAGCAGAACCTCGTGCCCAACGAGCTTTTCCTCAAGCTCGTGAGGGATCTCGGGCTGGACCGCGATTACCTGCGGCGGCGTCTCTCCGATTGCCGTCGCGCGACAGTGCTGGAGGGTCTGTGAATCCACGATGGGGCCTCTGGTTCGCCATCCTGGCGGCAACCGTGATCCTCGCTGGCTGCTCGGGGAAGCCTCCCGCCATTGCCCGCAGTTACGCCCGCGTCATCTACGTGCACGACGTGGTGCATGATACGAGCTCCGAGACCCTCGGCGTCTACATGGTTGCAACCGACCCGGACGGGATGGAGAACCTCACGGCGTTCTACGTCATCAACGACGATTCGCAGCTGTTCTGGAAAGTCGACAAGAGCGACTGGGTCACCTCCATGGCGGAAGGCGAGTCGTGGATCGGGGCGAGCACGCTCAGCATGCCCGACGACGCCTCCCTGCCTCCCGGGGAATACCGCGTCGTGCTGCAGAATGTCGGCGGCGATACGGTGGAAGACACGGTGACCGTGCCCAAGCGCGCCCTCGGTGCGGCGCAAGCGAGCTATCCGACGGCGACGGTCAAGGACAACGAGATAACCATCAAGGGCACCGCCGCTAGCTACGAAATCTGGGCATACGGTGCGCACGACATGTATGTCGCTTCCTTTCCCGTGACGGGAGCCTCTCCACACATACCCTTGAAGGAGGTGGCTGCCGCTTCTCCCGTGCTGAAAGACGGCTTTACATTTCGAGTGTTCTCGTGGGACGAAAGTGCCGGCTTCGGCGTTTTGGCTGGGCCTTTCTCTTCGGGCGGGCTTTGAATTCCTCACGGGCGGCGCCAATCTTTGCGTAGCCTCTGCGCTAGAGAATTGTCGGTCTTGCTCGCCCTGTAATCCACGCCTATAATCGCTGTCATGGAACCCTGTATATTGGCGCTGGACCAGGGGACCACCAGCTCCCGCGCCATCGTGTTCGACCGCGAGGGACGCAGCCTAGGCGCGTCGCAAAAGCCGTTTTCACAGGGGTATCCCCGACCGGGATGGGTGGAGCACGACCCGCTTGAAATCTGGACCACGCAGATCACGGCCGCTCGGGAGGCTATCGCACAGGCCCGCGTCGCCCCATCGAGCATCGCCGGCATCGGCATTGCCAATCAACGAGAGACCGCCGTCTTTTGGGATCGAATCACCGGGGAACCGCTCTGCCCCGCCATCGTTTGGCAGGATCGTCGGACCGCCGATTTGTGCCAGACGTTGTCCGCGCGCGGGCTTGAACGATTCATCGCGGAACGGACGGGTCTCCTCCTGGACCCCTATTTTTCGGCCACGAAAATCATGTGGGCTTTGGAGAATGTGACGGGCCTCCGCGAAAAGGCGCACGAGGAGCGGCTGTGCTTCGGCACGGTGGATTCCTGGCTTATCTACAAGCTCACGGGCGGTCATTTCACCGATCCGTCCAATGCGTCACGAACAATGCTTTTCGACATACGCTCGGGGGCATGGGAACCCGAAATCCTATCGGCTCTCGGTATACCGCTCGGGGTTCTCCCCGACGTGAAGCCATCAGCTTCGAGCTTCGGCCAGACCGACCCCCTTCTCTTGGGCGCGGCCATACCCGTTTGCGGCGTGCTGGGTGACCAGCAGGCCGCCCTCCTCGGGCAGGCCTGCCTGGAGCCCGGGGCGGTGAAGGTCACGTACGGCACCGGCTGCTTTTGTCTCCTGTACACGGGTAGGGAGCTGGTGAGGTCGCAAAACAGGCTCCTTTCCACCGTTGCATGGGACCTGGGCGACGGGCTGGAATACGCGCTGGAGGGCTCGGTTTTCATCGGCGGCGCGGTCGTCCAATGGTTGCGTGACGAGCTGCGCATCCTCTCCTCGTCCGCTGAATCGGACATGATGGCACGGGCGGTGCCGGATTCGGGCGGCGTCTATTTCGTGCCGGCCTTCGTGGGGTTGGGTGCCCCGTACTGGGATCCGAACGCCCGTGGGGCGTTGTTCGGCATCACGCGCGGGACCCGGCAAGAGCAGATCGTGCGGGCAGGGCTTGAAAGCATCGCCTACCAGACGCGGGATCTCGTCCAGGCCATGGAGGCCGATGCGGGCAGGGCGATACAGTCCGTGCGAGTTGACGGAGGCGCCTCAGTAAACGCCTTTCTGATGCAGTTCCAGGCCGACCTCCTCGGCATGCCGCTCGTGCGGCCGCGCAGCTGCGAAACGACCGCATTGGGCGCGGCTTTCGCGGCCGGCATCTCCGCTGGAGTCTGGAAAAATAGAAAGGAAATCTCAGAAATCTGGAAGCCGGATGCCATATTCGAGCCGGCGATGAGCGAAACGACTCGTGCCGCGCTCATTGAAGGATGGAATGCCGCGGTTTCCGCGACGAGATCTTTCGGGAGAAAAATTTAGAGCGAGGAGTGGAGCTAACTTTCTTGATTTCGCCCCGTTCTATCCTTATCTTGTCCAAAGATACAGCTTCTTTCTTGAAACGATCATGAATGTCTTTGGTGGAGGATCAAAAATGTCCATGACGGTGAAACCTGAGGTCAACCTGCCGGGCCCGGTCACTCTGGGCGTGCATCAACCCATAATTCTGGTAGCCGACGATGAAGTGATGATCCGCAATCTCGTCACGCTTCTCCTCCAGGCACAAGGATACGTGGTTCTCTCCGCCTTCGATGGGCAGGAGGCGCTTGATCTTTCCCGCAAATACCCTGGCACCATAGATCTGGTGATCACTGATGTGAGGATGCCCCGACTCGACGGCATAGAGCTTTGTACGCGCCTGCTCCAGGAGCGGCCGGGGATCAAGGCGATCGTGATGACGGGGGAAGAGATCAGCGAAATAGTGATCCAAAACATCAACCTTCCCTTCTTGCCCAAGCCCTTCGATGGTGAGGCGCTGTTGGCCCGGGTTCGGGCGAGCTTGAGCTCTGTCAAACCAGCGCCCGGACAAGGTCAGCTTCGACGCTGACACAGGCTGAGAATTGTACGCCACAAATGGAGTTGCAGGGCTGAAAGAACGGGGGAAGGGAGCCTTGTTTTGCCGCCGATCGGAATCGAACCGATGACACACGGATTTTCAGTCCGTTGCTCTACCGTCTGAGCTACAGCGGCGATATCGGCACATACTACAGACGGACCCAAAAAAGTCAAGGGGCCGTCATCAAAGGCCATGTGCCTGTTCGTATGAAGCTCCGCACGCTGTGCTGAAAGTGCGGGAGAAAAATAGTATTTTCATGTTATGCCGTCCCATTTCACCCATCTTCTTTTTGCCGAGGAGGCCCTGCGAGAGGCTTTGGGGGACGAGGCGGAAGAAATCCTCTCGGCGCACGGCAACCTCTTCCGATTCGGTGCTCAAGGTCCCGACTTCTTTTATCATAACCAGCGAACTATGCCGACGGGTCTGCGCTACGGGGTCGCCCTCCACAAACACGGCTACGGGGCTTTCGTTGAGGCGCTGGCGCGTGAGGCGCTGCGCCTTTCGGCAGGGCCCAGTTCCGAGCTTTCAGCGTTCATTCTCGGGTTCGCCACCCATGCCCCGTTGGATCGTCGCGCGCACCCCTTCATCGGTTACTTCGCCGGATGGGCCGATCCACGCCACGAGGCTGCTCACCGACTTTCTCATGCGCATCCATTCCTGGAACGCATCATTGACGTCCTGGTGCTGGAAAAGCGATTCGGCATGGCGCCGACGGAATTCGATTTCTTGTCGAAGGTGCGTTGCGGATCCACTCTGCCCTATGTCGTCATCAAAGCCCTCGTGAAGGGTTTGAACACGACCTATCCCCAATACAATTTCAAGAGTCGGGATCGACTGCGAATCCAGAACGCCTATCATGATACGATCTTCTTCTACAAACTCACGAACCACCTGAATCCCGAACTGGCGCATCTTGCCTATCGCAAGGATCGCAAGGAGGGATTCAAAGAGCACCGCCTGGGGCTCATCCATCCCGCGCAGATCCCGCCCGGGTACGATTTTCTCAACCTCGCCCACGAACCGTGGTGCCACCCCTGCGACGATTCGGTCACGCTGACCGCGAGCTTCCTCGACCTGTACGAGCAAGCGTTAGGCGAATCGGCAGAATCGCTTCGGGCGCTCCACGCTGTTCTCGCGGGAAAGGCTTCCATTGATGTTTTGGCCCAAGCGATCGGTGACGAGAGTCTGGACACGGGTCGGGCGAATTGCACTCCGGTCCATAGCCGGCCCTTCCCGCTTGCCGAAATCCTCGATGGGCTCTACAAGCGCATCGAAATCGAAGTGCGCGGCCAGCCGAAGGCCAGAGTGAGCACCGCGCACTCCCTCAGTGCTCCAGGAGCGCCAATGCTTCCTCCACGCCCGTAACGGGCCTACTGCAGGCGAAGTCACGACATACGTAAGCGGTTGCCCGCCCTTCACGCGCGTTGAGAGGGCGCAGGAACGGGGCAAGGCGGATGATTGAGACGGCTTGCCCGTCGTCGGCAGGCCGCAAGAGAAGAACCGAATTGGCCGGGGCTCTTTCGCGGAGAGCCCGTGTCATTGTCTTGGTATCCTCGGCGGCGGGGTCACCGGCTATCACGATTTCCCGGGATGGACCAATGGAAAAATCGACCGCGCGGAGAAAGGTCGTATACGAAAGGGCATGTCGGGCGGCATCGGCGGGAAAGATTCGGATGAGCCGCTCCGCCTGCCTCTGAAACCCCTCGCGCCCGGTCATGCGATTGAGACGAAGGAGCACCAGAAGACCGATGGAGTTCGCCGAAGGCAGCACGCCATCGGTGAATGATTTTCTCCGCGGAGCCTTTTCCGCCGCGTCATCCGCCGTCTGGAAAAAACCGGCTTCCCCGTCATCCCAGAAGTGATCGAGAAGCGCATCGCAGAGGGCGATGCTCGCCTCCAGAAATCGTGGCTCGAAAGTTGCCTCGTACAGTTCCATGAGCCCCCACGCGAAAAAGGCGTGATCGTCGGCAAACGCGGGGATGGCGGCATCTCCGTCCCGATACCGATGAAGCAGGCGCCCCGCGGGGGTCCGGAGGCGCTCCAGGAGGAATGTCGCCGCCGCAGCGGCGGAGGACGTAAGGCGCGAATCGTTCAGTGCCCTCCCCGCCCGCGCGAGCGCTCCTATCATGAGACCGTTCCAGTCGGTGAGGACCTTGTCATCGCGCAAGGGCCGCACACGTCGGTCCCGCGCACGGAGCAAGATGTTTTCCTCCACGCCCGGTTCCGCTGTGGCCGCGGGGTCTCGTCTCAGAATGGCGGCGCCGAATCCCGGGGGCGCGGACAGGTCATAACGAGCAGCGAACCCCGACGCTGCCTCTCCAAGACACTCCTCGATCTCCCGCTCGGTCCAGACGTAGAACCGTCCTTCTTCACCCTCGCTGTCTGCATCTTCGGCGCTCGCAAATCCTCCCGTTTGCAAAGTGAGATCGCGCAACACATAACCGGCCACCTCACGTGCGACCCGCGCATAGAAAGGGTCGTGAAGGACCGACGACGCATCGACGTACGCGAGCACGAGCTGGGCTTGGTCGTAGAGCATCTTCTCGAAATGGGGGACGTGCCATTCCGCATCCGTCGCATACCGATGGAAACCTCCGCCGATCTGATCGAAGACCCCGCCGTTTCGCATGGCCCGAAGGCTGAGAGCGGCCATGTCCCGGGCGGAGGCCTTGTGACCACGCTCCCATGCGCGAAGCAGCAAAGGAAAAACCCCGGGCATGGCGAACTTGGGCGCGCCGCCAAATCCGCCATGGACGGAGTCGAACGTGCCAGCGAGCGATGTCACCGCATCAGAGATGGTTGCAGCCGAAGGGATGAATCCGCCCTCTTCTCTGGCTTCCGTCTGAACGAGCGCGGCAACGACTGAATCGGCGGAGCGCGTCACCTCGTCCCGTTCGTTTTTCCAGAGGGCTTCCACGCGCGGCACCAGATCCATGAGACCCATCCGGCCATACGCGGCCTCGCGCGGAATATAGGTGGCCGCGTAAAAGGGCTTGCCGTCCGGGGTCATGAGGATCGTTAAAGGCCATCCGCCGGTTCCCGTAAGGCGTTGGCTCACCTCCATGAAGCGCTCGTCCAGATCGGGGCGCTCCTCACGATCCACCTTGATGGAAACAAAAACGGCATTCATGAGGGCCGCTGCTTCGGGATGGGAGAAGGACTCCCGTTCCATGACGTGACACCAGTGACACGTCGAATACCCAATGGACAGGAAGACGGGTCTATCCAATTCCCGGGCACGCGCGAATGCCTCATCGGACCACGGGTACCAGTCCACCGGGTTGTCGGCGTGCTGAAGAAGGTACGGACTTTTCTGACCGGCGAGGTGGTTCATCGACTATTGAGGGGCAGCTTCGCACCGTTGATTCCCGCCGCCTCAGACGAGCACAGGTACAGCATCGCGGCGGCGATTTGCTCGGCCGGCGTGGAGCGCGGCGTCGGTTTCGCGCCCGCCGCGCCGCGCGATTCGGGAGAATCGATGGAATCAACGACGATCAAATTGGCCGTGGCTCCGGTGCCGCGCAGCTCGTCGGCCAACGCGAGCACGAGGGTATCCGTCGCGGCCTTTCCCATTGCATAAACGGCGCTTTTCGCGGTCGGTGCCTGCGTCTTGGGCGACGTCACCCCGATGAATCGCCCCTTGCTCGCGGCCAGCGGCGCGGCAAAGGCACGCACAACGCAGAAGGTGGTCCGCACCAGCTTTGTCTCCAGCGAGCCCCAGTCGTCAAGGGAAAGCTCCGCCAGTGTCGGGCCGCCGCTCGCGTACCCGCCCACAAGGTGGATCATGGCATCGATTCGACCGAATCTCCCCGCCACCTCATCCGCCCACCCCCGCGCCGAGGCGGGATCTCCGAGATCGACGGGGCTGATCAGGCAGCGCGCCGGTTGTGCTCGCAATGAATCGGCGAGCCCCTCCAGTTTCACCTTGTCCCGCCCTGCCAGGGCGAGAAGAGCCCCAACGCCGAAAAACGCACGTACAACGGTGGGTCCCAGACCGCCGGCTGCACCCGAAATCGCCACAACCATTTCTTTCACGGCTTTCTCCTTCCGCGGGACGCAAGAGAAAGTATCGGTATGAGCGGTAAAAACGGCAACAGTGAGGGCGCCGGAATCCGGTGGCCCTGCATCGACAAGATTGACCTCTGCCGCGCGGGTCGGTAGTATGATCGGCATGTCGCTACCAGCCGACGCGTACCGCAAAGAGCAGCAGCGCGCGGGCAAGCCCCAACGGGAACCCAGCATCAAGGGATTCATCAAGGAAACGAGCAGGGATACCGGCTATCGGAAGGCCGCCCAGTTCCTCATGCTCCTCGGCAAGGACGAGGCGGTTCGGGTTCTCAAGCACATGTCCGCCGAAGAGGTGGAAGGTATCACGCGCGAAATCGCGCGAACCCAACACATCGAAGAGAAGGAAGCCGCGAAGATCCTGGAAGAGTTCGGCTATATCCGCGAAACGCGCGACCTCATCGCGCAGGGCGGAATCGACAAGGCGCGCGAGATGCTCCTCGCCGCGGTCGGGCCCGAAAAAGCGGAACGGATTCTCGCCAAGGTCAAACGCGATCTCGCCCCTCCCCCATTCACGTTCCTGAAGGACCTCGATGTTCATCAAGCCATCGCCCTGGTGAGGTCGGAGTCCGTGCCGGTGGCCGCGCTCATCATCGCGCATTTGGAACCGAAGCTGGCGGCGCGCATCCTGCAGGCGTTGAGCCCCGAATCGCAACGGGAAATCGTGCCACGGATCGCCAAGATGCAGAAGATCGATATGGAAATCATCCGCAAGGCGGAAAAGACACTTCAGAGCAAGGTGCGCGACATCGGCTCGCCCTCGACGGAAGAAGTGGACGGAACCTCGACGCTCACCGAGATACTTCGCTACATGGATCCCGGAGCCGAACAGGCCATCCTCGCCGAGCTTGAACCGAACATGGCCCAGCAGGTAAAGCAGAAATTGTTCACCGTCGACGTCGTTTTCCAGATCCCGGACAAGGATCTGCAGAAAATCATGAGGGACTACGCGGACCGCGAGCTGGTTCTCGTTCTGAAAAGCGCCAGTGAGCAGGTCAAGGCGCGCCTCTTGGCCTCCGTGTCCGATCGCCGGCGGGAGCTCATCCATATCGAAGAGCAATCGATGCCGCCGGTACGCGCCACCGACGTCGAACGTGCGCGGCAGGACTTCCTCAGCTACATTCAACTGCTCGAGCAAAAGGGCGAGGTTGTGATCCTGCGCGAGCGTGAGCGTTTCGTCGAATAAGGAGTAAGGCATGGATCTGGTTTCCATCACCGACATCGGCGGCCACGTCGACCACGAGGTCGAGGTGCGCGGCTGGCTCTACAACATCAGGTCGAAGGGAAAGATCGCCTTCCTGCAGCTTCGCGACGGCTCCGGACGCATTCAAGGCGTGGCGGAGGAGTCCGGTTGCGGCGCGGAATGCTTCGCCCGTATCGCCGGGCTCAAAATGGAAGCATCCGTGAAGGTGCGGGGCACGGTGCGTCGCGACGAACGCGCCCCGTCGGGCTTCGAGCTCACCGTCAGGGATGTCGAAGTCGTGCAGAACCCCGTGGATGACTATCCCATATCCAAGAAGGAACACGGGATCGATTTCCTTCTGGAAAACCGTCACCTCTGGCTCCGCTCCAGCCGTCCGGCAGCGATCATGCGCATCCGTGATCAGGCGATCACTTCATTTCGCGCCTTCTTCCACGAGCGCGGTTTCCTTCTCATCGATACGCCCATACTGACGGGCTCGATCGGCGAGAGCGCGGGTACGCTGTTTACGGTCCCCTACTTCGATCTTGGCGATGCATACCTCGCGCAGACCGGGCAGCTCTACCTGGAAGCCGCGTGCATGGCCTACGGGAAGGTCTACAACTTCGGCCCGACATTCCGCGCCGAGAAGTCCAAGACGCGGCGTCACCTGACGGAGTTCTGGATGCTCGAGGCCGAAGTGGCTTATGCCGACAACGCCGACAATATGGTCCTCCAGGAGCAGATGGTCAGCCGCGTCGTCGCGGATGTCCTGTCGCTCTGCGGCGAGGAGCTGAAGGCGATCGAGCGGGACGTGGAACCGCTGAAGAAGGTGACCCCTCCGTTCATCCGAATGGACTACGGGGAAGCGGTGAAGATCCTGCAGTCCAAGGGCGCCACGATCCAGTGGGGCGACGACTTGGGCGGCGAGGACGAAACCATCCTCACGAAGCTTTATGAAAAACCCATTTTCGTGATGAATTATCCCCGCAAGGCCAAGGCCTTCTATATGAAAGAAAACCCTGAGAATCCAGAAACGGTGCTGTGCGCCGATCTGCTGGCCCCCGAAGGATACGGAGAGATCATTGGTGGCTCCCAGCGCGAGGACGATTTGGATAAGCTCCTCGCCCGCATCCACGAAGAGAAGCTTCCCGAGGATTCCTATGGGTGGTACCTCGATCTGCGCAAATATGGTTCCGTCCCACACTCCGGCTACGGCATCGGGCTGGAGCGGACGTTGGCATGGATCTGCGGCAGCCAGCATTTGCGGGAGTGCATCCCGTTCCCGAGGACGATATCGAGGATATATCCATAGCCATGGCCGGCCGGAATCATAGATCCCTGTCCAACAGGAAGCTCAAAGCCGCCCTCGCGTAGTCGATAAAATCTTCCGGTAGCTCGTGACCGACGCGAGGCATGACGAACGTTCTGACGGATGCGCCTGCCGACACGAGTGTTTCCGCAATGCGGACGGTGCGCGCCGTGTGTGAATCTTCCTCACCAACGAGAAAGGCCCCTTTCAACCGCGACGGCATCCCGAGTAGTGGAGCCAGATCGTAGCCCACGCGGAAACCAGGGATGACACAAAGCCAGGGCACGGCCATCTCGTGTGCGATCTCCAAGGAGAGAGGCGCACCCTGCGAGGCGCCGGCTATCACCAGGCCATTGGCGTCCATCCCTCGCTTGCCGACACAGTCCTCGATGTGCGCGCGTACCTCGGCGCGCGCCCTTTCCGTGTCGTCCCAACAGAACGTGCCGCTGTCATAGACCTGGGAGGATTGCGGCACGACAACTGTCCATCCTTCGTTCACGAGCGGCGTCCAGCTCTCGGCGCATTCACGCGCGCTCTGTCCCGACTGGTGGAGCGCGAGAATCCACCGCGGCTCCCATACCGCCGTCGCCGGCCCCACCACGAGACATTCCGGTCGGGCCACTGCCTGGCTCTCGGCACCGCGCCGCGTGGATTCGGCAAGGATCTCGGTGAATTCGAAAGCGGAACGCAGGGTCGAGAGGTCGGGATCGGATTCCAGCAGGCGCGGATTGTACCAAACGCCTTCGACGAGTCCCTGCTCCAACATGCCGATGCCTTCAGGGTCATTACCGCTGAGGCACAGGATGCATGCCTGCCAATAAAAGGTCCGGGCATGCCGGCTCGGATACCGATCGTGAGCTTCCCGCGCAATGGCAAGTGCTTCCGTGAACTCTCCTGCGGCACGAGCCGCAAAAAGCGCCGCCCGGAGTCGGGGATAGGAACGATTCATGATTTCTCCCGACTGGATCGCCGCGCGCGAAATAAAAGCCCGACAAGAACGAGCGCCATGGCGAGACCGACAAAGGCCATCCCCTGGACATTCGTCCGATGCCGGTCCAGCTGGATGAGGGGGCTCAGGATGACGAAGAATGACAGGGCGCCGGCGGACAGACTCCACAAACCGAGCGAGGAGAAGCCGAATCGACGGCGCGCCATTCGCACTCCGACCAAAAGAGCGGCCACTGTGACGAGAATGAGGGCGGCGGTCACCACGGGGGGGACGCCCAGGGCAGGCATAAGCCATCCCAGGAGGAAAAAGAGAATCGTGCACCCGAGAGCAAGGAAGAAGAAGGTCAAAGTGCCCGGCAAGGTCGACGCGCTCGTTCCTGGAGTCACGGATGGCGGCGAAAGTGCCGGCTGCACAACACGAGCGAGCACAACACACGCAATGCACACGAGAAGGGTCAGGAGGAAAGGCACCAACGGTGGAACGTAACGATTCAGCGCGATTCCACCGAGGGTGACGTCAGCACAGAGCAGGAACGCAAAAACGATAATGCCCGGCACCCTCAAGAACGGAACCCGGCGTGCGCGAGGAAAGAGAATAACCACGATGATGATGGGTATGACGATGCTGAAAAAGGCGTGGAAAAAGGTCATATGCAGCGCCCAAACCCAACCCAGCCCGCCCCAACGTCCATATCCTGTCATCGCACCGAGGCCCGGCCAGCGCGGATCGAAAAAGCTCCTGACCATGAGCCCCTCCTCGAGGATTCCATACGCGGCGCCTAGGAGGATCAGCGAAGGCCAGCCCTTGTTCCATCGCAGAACCAGCTCCCGCGCAAGCAATGCGCCGCTTCCGTACAAGCACGACATGATGAGAATTCCGACAGGAGTGAAGAAGACCGTCGGAGGAGAGGAGCTCGTCAGCAGCTCAGCCACGATCGGCGAGAGAAAAAAAAGGGTCGCTCCGGGAATGAACGTGCCTCCAACCTTCATTCGTAGAATGTACAACGATGCAGCGCGCTTGCAAAAGAATGCATTTCTGGTATAAACCGACATCACAATCATGGACTACTGGGACAAGAGAATAGAGACCATGGACCGCCCGGTCCTGGAGCACATGCAAAAAGACCGCCTCGTGTCCACGCTCCAACGCGCTTCACAGGCCCCCTTCTACCGCGAGAAACTGGGAAACACGACGTCCGTGCGGAGTGCGGACGACGTGGCGCGCCTGCCATTCACGACAAAGGCCGATCTCCGCGACGCCTTTCCCTATGGTTTTCTCGCTGTGCCGCTGGAGCAGATCGTACGGTTGCATTCCTCCTCCGGGACCACGGGCAACCCCACGGTGATCTATCACACGGCGGAAGACATCGCCGCGTGGCAGGATCTCGTCGCGCGCTGCATGTACATGGCCGGCATGCGGAAGAATGACGTATTCCAGAACATCATGGGCTACGGTCTTTTCACCGGCGGCATTGGATTCCACTACGGGGCGGAGAAGCTGGGTGCAATGACGATCCCGATCGGTCCGGGGAACAGCAAGCGTCAGATCTGGTTCATGCAGGAGTTCAAAACCACGGCAATGCACATCCTGCCCAGCTACGCACTGCGCCTGGCTACTCACGTGCGGGAAATGGGCCTGGACCCCGCCGCGGACCTCCGCATCCGCATGGCGTTTGTCGGGGCGGAGCCGCACACCGAGGAAACGCGAAGGCTCATCGAAAAGACATGGAACATCAAGGCGTTCAATTCGTACGGTCTTTCCGAGATGTGCGGGCCCGGTGTGGCATTCGAATGCGCTGAGCAGTCCGGGATGCACATCTGGGAGGACCAATTCCTCGTCGAAATCATCGATCCGGAAAGCGGTGCGACGCTTCCCGAGGGTGAATGTGGCGAGTTGGTGCTCACGACTCTGAACAAAACGGGAACGCCACTCATTCGTTACCGCACGCGAGACCTCACGCGCCTGATTCCCGGTCCTTGCCCATGTGGCAGGACGCATCGGCGGATTGACAGGATCCAGGGCCGATCCGACGACATGATGATCATCAACGGAGTCAACATCTTCCCCATGCAGATCGAGCAGACCCTCTTGCGCATCCCCGGCATCGGCAGCAATTACCTCATCGAGATCCATGAGGAAAACTTCATGGACAAGCTGCACATCAGCGTGGAGCTCGCCGAGGACACATTCCAAGGCACGTTGTCCCACCTGGAGGGATTGCAGAACCACGTCATAGCGGGGCTGAAGGAAGAGACGGGCGTCACGCCCGTGGTCAAGTTGGTGGAAGCCGGCACCCTCCCCGCAAGCGAGGGCAAGGCGGTGCGCGTCATCGACAAGAGAAAAGCCTCAGGACGGGGGTGCTAGGCATGGCATATCACCTGTGCGTTTTCGTCGTGAACGAACCGGGCAAACTGGAGAAGATCACCCGGGTGCTCTGCGACAAAGGGATCAACATCCGCGCCATTTCCATGGGCAGCTCGGGAGAGTTCGGCGTTGTACGCGTCTTGGTGAGCGATCCTGATGCGGGCTTTGCGGCCTTGAAGGAGCAGCGATTCACGGTGACCAAGAGACGCATTCTCGTCGCTCTTATCGAGGATCACCCGGGCGCCATGCACGCTCTTATGGTGAGCCTGTCCGCCGCGCACCTGAACGTCGAAGATTGCTACGGGTTCGTCCTGGAGGAAGGAAAGCGCGCCGCCATCGTATTCGAAGTGGAAAAGTTCCCCGAGGCCGAAAAGGCGCTCGCCGGAACGGACGTACGGCTCATCTCGGATGCTGAGATCTACCGACTGTAGGAGAGGGGTTAGAAAATGATCTGGAATACCGACTACGAAACACGGGATCGATCATCCATGGCCAGACTCCAAGGCGACCGACTGGGCCGACTCGTGGATATCCTGTACCGACGCGTGCCCTTCTATCGCGACAAAATGGCGGCGGTCGGCGTCAAGCCTTACGAGATCCAGTCCATTGCCGACATCGTGCGGTTGCCGTTCACGACAAAGGATGATATGCGCGGCGTGTACCCGTACGGGCTTCTCGCCGTCGACCTGAAAGACATTGTCGAGATCCACACATCATCCGGAACGACCGGCAAGCCCGTTGTCGACGCTTATACCGCCGGCGACATCGACGTATGGTCGGAAGCCATGGCGCGCACGCTGAGCGCCGGCGGCACCACGCGGCACGATATCGTCCAGAACGCGTACGGGTATGGGCTTTTCACGGGCGGTCTTGGCGTACACTACGGGGCGCGACGCATCGGCGCGACCATCATTCCCATCTCAGGCGGCAACACCAAACGCCAAATCAACATTCTCCAGGATTTCAAATCCACGATCCTCGCGTGCACCCCCTCCTATTCGCTGTACCTCGCCGAGGCGGCTCGTGAAGAAGGGCTCGATCTTTCCGCCATCGGTCTGAAGGCCGGCTTTTTCGGCGCAGAACCATGGAGCGAGAGCATGCGAACTGAAATCCAGCAGAAACTTCACCTCGTGGCGATCGACATCTACGGGCTCACGGAAATCATCGGTCCGGGCGTTGCCACGGAATGCGAGTGTCAGAAGGGCCTCCATATCAGCGAAGATCACTTCTACCCCGAGATCATCGACCCCGACACCGGCGCCGTTCTTCCCGACGGCGAAAAAGGGGAGCTCGTGATCACGACACTTACCAAGGAAGGGACTCCGGTGATCCGCTACCGAACACGGGATGTCACCTACCTCGACCGCACCCCCTGCGCATGCGGGCGAACAACGGTCCGCATGCATCGCGTTCTCGGGCGCACCGACGACATGCTCATCATCCGCGGCGTGAATGTGTTCCCCTCGCAGATCGAGGAGGTTATATTGAAGCTGGAGGGAATCGAGCCGCACTATCAGCTCATCGTCGAGCGTCGCGACAACCTCGACGAGCTGGAGGTGCAGGTCGAGATGAACGAGAAGCTGTTCTCCGACGAGATCAGGAACCTCGAGGCCATGGAAAAGCGCCTCGAAGGGGACCTGTACGCGACGCTGAATATCCACTCGCGCGTGCGCCTCGTCGAGCCGAAGAGCATCGCGCGCAGCGAAGGCAAGGCGCGGCGCATCATCGACAAACGGCAGATATAGCGGGCGGTCCGCCACCCCGCAACGGAGGTATCCATGAGCGTGAAACAGATATCCGTCTTCCTGGAGAACAAGAAAGGCCGCCTCGCCGAGGTCACGCACGCCCTTTCGCATGAGCGAATCAATATCCGTGCCCTTTCCCTGGCGGACACGGCTGATTTCGGTGTGCTGCGGATCATCGTGGACAATCCGGACCGGTGTGTGTCGGTGCTCAAGGGGCACGGCTTCGTCGCGCAGGTCACCGACGTTATCGCCGTGGAAGTGGAGGACAAGCCGGGCGGGCTCGCCCACATCCTGGAAGTCCTGGACCAGGACAATGTGAACGTGGAATACATGTACGCGTACGTGGAGAAAGCGGGCTCCAATGCGATCGTCATCTGCCGCATCGAGGATCGCGAGCGCGCCCTGAGCGTCCTCGCAAAGAACGACATAGCCACGGTCAGCGCCGAGTCTTTGCGGGCGCTGTAGCGCGGCACTGAAGGACCGCAACCCGCGGCTCTCGCGTGACAAAAATGGCGCCCCGTTTCGACGCAGGCGCCATTGGAACTGAACGTTCAAACCGATTGCGCCTATCCGCGGGCGGGCGACCTTTTCACCGGTGCTTTCTTGGCAACACTCTTCTTCGCGGAAGATTTCCTGGCGCGCGCGGCCGGTCGGGGAAGAGTCTTTGCGGCGACTGTCTCCTCCACGGATTCCGCCGACCAGCGCAGCTGGTCGAAACCCCAGAATACGAGGCTCAGGAGGATGCCCACGAGCGTGGCAAGCACCATGCCTTTGAGCTGGGTCTGCCCGATATTGATGGGAACCCCCGAAATACCCACGATGAACACCACCGCGGACAGGAGGAGATTCCTCGATTTGGAATAGTCGACCTTCGCCTCCACGATCATGCGAATGCCCGAGGCGGCGATCACGCCGAAGAGCATGATGCTGACCCCGCCGATGACGGCGGAGGGAATGCTTCGGATGACGCCGCTCACCTGGCCGAAGAACGCGATGACCACCGAAATGACCGCGGCGCCGCCGATGACCCACACCGAGTAGACCTTCGTGATGGCCATGACACCCATGTTCTCACCGTAGGTCGTGGTAGGGCAGGAGCCGGTGAAGCCCGAGAGCATCGTGGACACACCGTCGGCAAGGAGGGAGTTGTGGAGACCGGGTGTCTTCAGCAGGTCCCTGCCGACGATATTGCTCGTGACGAAAAGGTGGCCGATGTGCTCGGAGATCACCACGAGTGCCGCGGGCAGGATGATGAGAATGGAGGCCCAGTCGAAAACCGGCAGCACGAACTTGGGCAACGCGATGATCTTGGCCGCTTGCGCCGCCGAGAAGTCCAGAGTGCCCGGCACCCATATATTGATGATGGCGGACAGGACATAGCCCGCGATCACTCCGATGAGAACCGGAATCGCGGCCAGGAACTTGCGGAAAACCATGGAGCCGACAAGGACCACAACGAGCGTGAAGAGGGCGATGGCGGCGGTTGTCCCGTCCATGACGCCGTTCTTGAAAAAGGCCATGCCGGTCGCGGTGGGGGCGAGCTCCAACCCGATGAGGGCCACGATGGGGCCCATGGCGGCGGGGGGAAGCACGATATCGATCCAGCGGCGCCCCGCGTATCGAATGATGAAGGAGACCACGACGAACGCGAACCCGGCGATCACGAAGCCGCCCACGGCGTGCTGGAACCCGAGTTGGGGCGTTGCGGCCAGCGTGATGCACGTGATGGTCGGCGCGATGAAAGCGAAGCTCGATCCGAGAAACGCGGGAGCCTTGCCCCGACAGATGAAGATGTAGATCAGCGTACCGATGCCGTTCATGAGGAGCACGAGCGCGGGGTCGACAACCACCGTCTTCGCGGCCTGATTGAAAAGAATCGGCACGAGGATCGATGCCCCGAACATCGCGAACAAATGCTGCAGGCTCAGGGGGATGCCCTTCAAGATCGGCACCCGCTGTTCGACCTGGATGATCTCCCGTTCCATGCATTGACCTCCTGACTCTATGATTGTCCCCGAAGAGCTGCGGGCACACGGCCGCGATACGGGGAATTGTGCGTATCATACACGAGGCAGGGGATTTGGCAATCGAATATTTTCCGCCGCTTGCCATCCGTGCCGCGCGTATCCCGCTCCCCCCGCCGGGGTTGACAGAAATGTGATCGGGGGCTCCACTAGTGGACGTGCCCGAGTTGCCCGACCTGCACTCTATCGTTCAACGCCTCGCGCCGCGCATCGCGGATCGGCGTGTCGAGGAGGTCGTGGTGCGGGAGCCAATCGTGATCCGAATGCTTCTTCCACGCGCCGGCGGTTTCGTCGACGCGCTGCCGGGCCGCACTTTCCGCGCCCTTCGCCGTCACGGTCCGTTCCTCGTGTTCGACATGAGCGGCGAAGCGGAAATGATCATTCACTGCATGCTGGCTGGCCGCCTGCAGATCGCCGCGGGGGGGCAGAAGCCGATCCCGAATCTCTGTTTCGGCCTGCGCCTGGATTCGGGAGACTGGCTGCGCTACGGCGACGAAAAGAAAATGGGAAAGGTGTATCTCACGGCCGCCGGTTCATACGAGGCGGTTCCGGGTTTCCATGAACAGGGCGTGGATATTACGGCACCGGATTTCACGCGGGAGGTTTTCCAACGGCTCATCGATGGCCGCCGCCAGCAGGTGCGTGTCTTCCTCATGGATCAATCCTCACTGAGCGCCATTGGAAATGCGTACGCGGATGAGATACTCTTCAGCGCGGGCATACACCCCAAGACCTTTTGCAACGCCTTGACCGACCAGGAGCGCGGCAGGCTGTACGAAAGCATACGGTCGGTCATGGAGTGGGGAATCGCCGAGGTCGGCAAGGCGGGCCAGCCCATCGAGGTGAAGGTGCGCGACCACATGCGTGTGCGCGGACGCAAGGACGAGCCCTGCCCCGTGTGCGGGGCCAAAATCCGGCGTGTTGGCGTCCTGGGGTACGATTCCTTCTTTTGCCCCGCATGCCAACCCGTCGGCGGCCCTGAGGGGGGGACCCGGAGCCGTACCGCGGACAGAAAGCATCAAATGCCATGGGAGAAGTGAAAGGAGTGGGAATGCACACGGCGGAAATGGGACGCAAGCGCTCGTTCCTGATATGCCTCATCGCATATCTCATCGCGGCCGTCGGAGGCATTGCCGCGTGCCGACTCGCGCACTCCTGGTCCCCGATTCTGAGCGCCGCCTTTGCGGACGTGGTCGCAACGGTGATCGTGTTCGCCTTCAGTCTCGGCATGGACAACTCCAGCCTCTACGATCCCTATTGGAGCGTCGCTCCTGTTCCGCTCCTTTTCTTCTGGTTCGGCCGATTCGGCGGCACTCTGAACCCGCGCTCGTTCCTGGTTGCCGCCCTGGTGCTGACGTGGGCCATTCGCCTCACATTCAACTGGATGCGGCGATGGCACGGGCTTGCGGACGAGGATTGGCGCTACGCCGATTATCGGCGCTTCGGCCCCTCCTATTGGCCTTTGAGCTTCGTCGGATTCCACCTCATGCCGACGGTTCTTGTATTCATTGGCTGTCTCGCCCTCGTACCGGTTTTCACGGCCGGCGCGCATGGCATCGGAATCCTCGACCTCGCGGCCCTGGCCGCGACCGGCGGCGCAATACTGATCGAAAGCGCCTCCGATCGTCAGCTGCGCCGGCACCTCGACACGCCCCATGAACCGGGAGAGGTCCTGGAGGACGGCTTGTGGGCGCTTTCGCGCCATCCGAATTACTTCGGCGAAGTGCTCTACTGGTGGGGGCTGTATCTTTTCGCCCTCTCCGCGCACCCGAACTGGTGGTGGCTCATGGTGGGGCCCCTCCTCATGACGGGGCTTTTTCTCGGGGTGAGTGTTCCCATGATGGACAAGCGAATGCTCGCACGGCATAGCGGGTATGCCGCGATCATGGCGCGCCGATCCGCACTCATTCCTTGGCCGTCCCGACGATCGGAAGAGCAAGGCTTGGAACAGAGAAAAGGCGCCTGAAGACCAACGACCCAGCTCCCCGCGCGGCCGCACCACCGGTGCGGGATCAGGACAGCCCGCGGCGGGCTGCGGCCTCTTCTACCATGGCCAGATAATTCTCCACCGGTATGTAGCTGGGAACGGAATTGCCTGAGCCCACGGCAAATCGGCCCCGGGCGCCGCATTCGTCCATAAGTTTGCCGATTTCCCGTCGCACTTCCTCCGGCGTGCTGCGCGTCAGAATGTTGATGTCAAGGCCGCCCAGAACGGCAATGCGCTTGCCGTATTTGATTTGAAAGTCCTGCACGGGCATGATGGCGTTCTCGAAGGAATGCTTGCCGTCAATCCTGACGTCTTCGATCAGGTCTTCCATGATGCCGAGGAGATTCCCGCACGAGTGCAGGAAATACGGCCGTCCCGAATCATGCGTCACGCCCGCGAGCTTCTTTTGCCACGGCAGGCAGTAGGCGCGAAGAGCCTCGGGGGCGATGAGGGTGCCTGTTTTGAATCCCATATCGTCGCCCTGGAAGATCGCCTTCACGCCGTCCAGGTCGAGGACATGACGATAGAAATCCATCAGGAGCCCGCCGACGCGGTCGGCGACCGCTTTGACGAGATCAGGGGCGTCGTACAGCGCCATGCAAAGCCCCTCGTAGGACATGAGCCAGGAAAGGTGCTCGAAGAGGCCTCCGCCATGGCACGTAATCAAGCCCATGCCTTCGGGAAGGTGCGAAGAAAGGTACTCGAACGGGAAGAAGTCGAATTCTTCTATCTGGGGCCATTGATAGCGCTCGAAATCGTCCCAGCTCATGATGGCGCCCTTGTGCTGATCCGCCCATGCCCTGCGCTTGGTCGAGCCCGGCGCCGTGTCGGCGATCTCCAAATGCGTCTCCTGAAAGCCGATGTCCTGCTCGAAGCGCACGAAGTCATACCCCATGCGGAGCCAGAACTCGATGAAAGTGTCCAGGTACGCCTTCTGAGCATCACGATCTGCCGCATTCGTTCGCAGCTCGTGGTTCGTGCCAATGACTCCTGACGGTACCCAGGTTTTGCCCAGGACATTCTGGAGAATGGGCTTCATCACAACGTCGTCAACGAGGTATTCGACGAGGGGGGGGACACCCCTCTTCCGTCCCATGACCACGTCAAGGAAATAGCCCATATCGGGCCGGGGCTTCGCCAAAGGTATGATTCTGCTCATCCGATCAGCCTCTTTGCCACGCCGCCGTGCCCTCGACCGCGAGGATTTCGCCGAAGTATACACGGTGGTAGTCCTTATTCGGATAATTCCCCTCGATGTGGGGATCCTTGAAGCGGGTATGATCGAGATCATCGGAATAGATTGTCCGGCACTCGATGATCAGCTCGGCCTGCTCGAAGCCGGGCGACCTCACCGCGCGTGAAGCGATTGCGGTGAGGCCAGCGGTTTTCGCCTTGTCCCCTTCGCGGCCGGAATGACTGCCGCAATACGAGAGCGCTTTTCGACAATCCTCGGGAAATGCGCTGAGGGTGAAGGAATCGAATCTCTCCATGAAGCTCATCGTATAGCGGGTCGGGCGGACTACGACCATCGCGACGGGCTTTCCCCACATGACGCCGAATCCACCCCAGCCGACCGTCATGCAATTGTAGTCTCGCTGCAGAAAATCGCCCGCCGCGAGAAGAAGCCACTGCTTCTCCCATTCCGGTACTCCGGGCACCCGAAGCCGCTCAACCGGGATTGAAACCCTCTCCATGAAGAATCCTCCTCGGCGGTGACGGATTCCGCACCCTCCGCCGGTCCATGATTTGAATATGAGTAGTAGACAGATGCGCGGCTCTTTCGACAAGGGGGTGCTCCGCACCTTGAGGGGTGTCATTTCAAACGGGTCGTGTCGATTCCCGAACGACAACCGCCCCGCCGGCCACGACCCGCGCCCCCGCGATGTCTCTTCCCAACGCGGGATCGAGGAGCAGTTGAACCGCGGTTTCGCACACGCCTTCCCACGGGATGCTCATAGTGCTAAGTGCCGGGACGGCGATTGCGCCGCAAGGGATGTCATCGGATCCCATCACCGACACGTCATCCGGCACGGAAAGTCCGCGACGATGCAGCTCGGCCATGGCACCCAGAGCTACGATGTCGCTCGTTGCCCATACGGCAGTGAAGGTGAGGCGTCGCGCAAGGAGACTCTGCATGGCTTCCAGGCCCGTCTCGAAGGAGCGATCGCCGTGATGCACGTAGGTCTGCCGCAGCTCCACCCCATTGGCGGCAAGGGTGTCCCTGAACCCGTTCTGCCGCTCGTTGCCACGGTCAACCGTCGCTCCCTCGATGATGCAGGCGATGTGCTGATGTCCTATGGAGAGCAGATACTGTGCCGCCAGAGCACCCACGGCGTATTCGTCGGCGACAACGGTCGGCACGTCCTCCGACTCGGGTGTTCCGTCCAGAACAACAACGGCTATGCCGTTCTTGTCGGCTGCGCGGCGAAGCCGAGACCGGCTCTTCGTGGCCAGGACGATGACGCCATCCCCATGACGTCGGGCAAGCGATTCCACGAACTCCGCTTCCTTTTCAACGGCGCCGTTGGTCTGGCCGAGGACGAGCTGGAACCCACGCAAGGCGACGCTCTTTTCCACGGAAGCGATGGCCGCGGCCGAGATCGGGTCGCGCGCATCGGGGATCGCGAGGCCCACCAGACGGCCGGTCCGGGCACGAAGACCGCTGGCGAGCAGGTCCGTCTTGAATCGCAGCGTTTCCACCGCGCGGTTGACGCGCTGGCGTGTCTTCTCGTCCACCGGCACCGCGCCACTGAGAGCCCGGGAGACCGTGGAAACGGAAACTTTTGCAAGCAAAGCCACGTCCTTCATCGAGGCCATGCGCTTCTCCTTTATGAAATCGATTGTGCAATCGATTTCATAAATTGTACAGCACGGAGACAATCCTCGCAAGGCCTCGCGCCGCCTTCGCTCACCGGGACCTGCAAAAAACCGCATTTGACAGATGACCATCCTTTCTCTACCATTCATTGACCGGACATGCGCTTCGCAACCCTGGATCGAAACCTCGCGGGCGTCTCGGTTTCAGTCGCTGCCCTTCGGACCCCCGAAAGCTGCGGTGTTGGTGAGTTCAGCGATCTTGTCGCCCTCGGGACGTGGTGCGCTGAGAATCGGATCGACCTCATCCAGCTTCTTCCGGTCAACGATACCGGTGCATATAGCTCACCCTACAGCGCTCTTTCCGCTTTCGCGCTCCACCCCCTCTATTTGCGGCTGCAGGACGTTCCCGGCATGGCGAAGCACTCGGAAGAGATTCAGCGCTTCCGCGTGAGCGCCGCGGCGTATGAGGGGGCATCGGGGGGACGATTTTCCTACCCGCAGGTGCTCGCATTCAAGCAAGCCCTCGTTCGACGCGTCTATGAAGAGAACAGCGGGCGGATCGAAAAGGACGCTGCATTCCTTCGGTGGAAAAATGAGAATCCATGGGTCGTCCCGTACGCCGTTTTCACGGCTCTCAAGAGCGCGGCGGGTCTCAAACCGTGGTGGGAATGGCAAACGTTGACGGATCCGCGGCCGGGCCAGATCGAGTCTTGGGCCCGGGATCACTCGAAGGAATATATGGCTACGGCGTGGATGCAGTTCCTCTTGGACGCGCAGCTCAGCACGGCGTCGCGCACGCTTGCCGCGCGGGGCGTCTCCCTCAAAGGCGATATCCCTATCCTCATGACCGCTGACAGTGCTGATGTCTGGGCGGAGCGGAGATATTTCGATCTCACGGCGCGTGCCGGTGCGCCGCCTGACATGTTCTCCCCCGACGGCCAGAATTGGGGCTTTCCCGTTTACGATTGGGATGCATTGGGTCACGACGATTATCGATGGTGGAAAGCCCGATTGCGACAGGCAGGCAAATTCTTTCAGGCATTCCGCATCGATCATGTGCTCGGTTTCTTCCGTATTTGGCGAATTCCGCGCGGAGAGACCACCGGACTCTTGGGACAATTCTCCCCCTCGGTCGGAGCGTCCCTCGACGAGCTGGCGGCCGCGGGCTTCGACGAAGGTCGCCTCCGCTGGCTCTCGCTGCCGCACCTGAGCCGAGCCGAGGTGACGCAGGCATTGGGCGCCGAGGCGGAGCACGTCATCAAATACTGTCTTCGTCGCATCGGAAGCGAAGACCTCTACAACCTCCAACCCGAATTGGACGGCGAGGTGGCCATCAAGGCCGCGTCCGAGCCCGACCCGACCAAGAGCTTTCTCCTGTCGTGGCACGCTAATCGGGCGCTGCTCCTGGGTCCGGAGGGGAAGTATCACCCGACGTGGTATATGGAAAGCACCAAGGGATTCCGTTCACTCTCCGTCGGCGAGCAGGAGACATTGCGAGGTCTTTTTGCCCGCAAGCGTCAGGAATCCGAAACGGAATGGGAAGGCAGAGGCGAACGGCTCCTTGCCATCATGCAGAGCAGCACGGACATGCTAGCCTGCGCCGAGGATCTCGGTGATGTTCCCCGGTGCGTCCCGCGCGTGCTTTCCCGATTGGGAATCCTCGGATTGAAAATCATGCGCTGGGCGCGAGAATACGAAACCACACCGGCCGGCCAGCAAGCACCCTTCACCCCGCCATCGCGCTTTCCTCGGCTCTCCGTCTGCACTCCTTCGGTGCACGATACCTCAACGCTGCGGGGATGGTGGGAGGAGGATCCCGTCGAGCGGGAAACCTTCTTTCACGACATGGGCGAAATCGGCCCCTGCCCGGTGCGCATGACCGTGGGATTGCTCCAAAAAATCATGACCTATTGCGCCTCGGCGAACAGCATCATTGCGGTGTTCCAGATCCAGGATATTCTCGATTTGGATGAATCCTTGTGGCGGCCGGATCCTAAGATGGACCGGATCAATGTGCCCGGCACCATGACCGAATCGAACTGGACCTGGCGGATCCCCGTGGAGATCGAGAAATTATCCGAAAAGCCGGTTCTGTCTCGTCGCCTTGCCCATATCATGGAAGCCCGACACGCACCGAGGGCGGCACAATGACCGAAGACGGCAACCGCCTCGCCGTGACACGCGCGGCGCGTGAACGCTACGGGCTCTCGCGGGACGTGCTCCGGGCGGGGGAAAGCGCCGCTCTCCTGGACTTGCGCGCCGCGCGCATGGTGACACAGCGCATCAATGAAGTGCGGCAAGCGGAAGGCGCGCCGACAGACCAATCCCTCCGCGCGGGGGACCTGAACGCCATCAGTCTCATCCAAGAGATATTCCACCTTGTCGCGCAGCTGTATGGGGAGCGGATCGACGCCACGGTGAAGCGGCGCGCGCTCTCGTTCGCCCGGGAACGCCTGGGTGACGCAGCGGTGGATGACGCGCTTCTCCAATTCCTGAATGCATTCCCGACATCCCCGGTGATGAAGGGTTCCCCCGCCGTGGCGGAGCTCCTGGCAAAATCCACCGACGGCGTCTCGGTTCGGGAGACGTTCCTCGAAGGGATGATGCTGCTCGCCCTGGCAAACGCGAACCCTGCATTCCTTCCCTTCAACGAGCTGTTCGATGATGGCGTCCTGCGCCGCAGTGCCTATCCGGCTCTCGTCACTGCACTGTCCGAGTTCTACAAGAGCGAGCCGGCATTCGGCCCGGACGAACAGGATCTGGTGACCATGCTCCAAAGCCCTGCGCGCGCCTTTCCGCATTCTCTTGCCGGGCAATTGGAGTACATCAGGACACGGTGGGGCGCCCTCCTCGGCGATCTTCTCCTGCGCCTGCTCACCGGCATGGATCTGCTGCGAGAAGAGGCGAAAATGGGGTTCGGACCCTTCTCGCCGGGTCCGCCCGAAGTCTACGATTACCTGAGCCAAACCGGGGAAAAAGAGGCCTTCAGCTCGGACCGCGACTGGATGCCGCGGGCTGTCATGATGGCCAAGAACGCCCTCGTGTGGCTCGATCAGCTCACGCGGCGCTACGGTCGCGACATCCGTCACCTCGATCAGATCCCCGACGAGGAGCTTGACGGACTCGCACGGGCCGGCTTTACGGCGCTGTGGCTCATAGGGGTTTGGGAACGCAGCGGGGCGTCGCGGGAGATCAAGCGCCGGATGGGAAATCCCGAGGCGGAGGCCTCCGCGTATTCTCTGGATGACTACGCGATCGCCATGGAGCTGGGCGGGGCATCAGCCTTGGAATCGCTTCGAGAACGGGCGTGGCAGCGGGGGATTCGTCTTGCCAGCGACATGGTGCCCAACCACACGGGGCTCGATTCACGCTGGATGGCCGAGCGTCCCGAGCTCTTCCTCTCGTGGCCCCACTCCGGGCCACCCTTCCCTTCGTATTCATTCAACGGTCCCGACATTTCGCGTCGACCCGAAATCGGCGTCTTCTTGGAAGACCACTATTGGAACCGCTCGGATGCCGCGGTGGTGTTCAAGCGCGTGGATCGGCGCACGGGCGAGTCGCGCCTCATCTATCACGGCAACGACGGCACCCATATGCCCTGGAACGATACCGCGCAGCTGGATTTTCTCAATCCTTCCACCCGTGAAGCAGTGATCCAAACCATCGTGCAGGTGGCGCGGATGTTTCCCATCATCCGATTCGACGCGGCCATGACCCTCGCCAAGAAGCACTATCAGCGCCTGTGGTATCCCGAGCCGGGCACCGGCGGCGACATCGCCTCGCGGGCTGGCAATGGCATGAGCCGACACGATTTCGACCTGGCGATGCCTATCGAGTTCTGGCGCGAAGTCGTGGACCGTATTGCTCGCGAGGCGCCGGATACACTCCTTCTTGCGGAAGCCTTCTGGATGTTGGAAGGATTCTTTGTGCGCACCCTCGGCATGCATCGCGTCTACAACAGCGCTTTCATGCACATGCTGAAGGCGGAGGACAACTCGGGCTACCGACAGACCTTGCGCAATACGCTGGAGTTCGATCCCGAGGTTCTGAAGAGATTCGTGAACTTCATGAGCAACCCGGACGAGCAGACCGCCATCGAGCAGTTCGGCGATGGAGACAAGTACTTCGGGGTCTGCACGCTCATGGCCACGCTGCCCGGACTGCCCATGGTGGCGCACGGTCAACTGGAAGGCTTGAAGGAAAAATATGGAATGGAGTTCCGCCGCGCCTATTGGGACGAAGCGCCTTCGGCGGGACTCATCGAGCGCCACGAGCACGATATTTTCCCCCTCTTGCGGCGTCGATTCCTCTTTGCCGGGGTCGATCAGTTCCTTCTCTACGATTTTTTCACCGCCGAAGGGACGGTCAACGAGGACGTGTTCGCCTATTCGAACAGGCACGGTGAGGAACGCGCGCTTGTTCTCTACAACAACAGGTATGGCACGACACAGGGATGGGTGCGTACCTCGGTCGGATTCGCCGTCAAGAGCGCGGAAGGACGCCGGATCGTCCAGAAATGCCTCGGGGACGGTCTTGCGCTGCCCACCGCATCGGACTCATTTGTCGTGTTTCGCGAGCAGCGCTCGGGGCTCGAGTTCGTGCGGCGCTGCGCGGAGCTTTGGGAGAAAGGCGTCTCTGCGACCCTGGGGCCCTACCAGTCCCAGGTGTTCCTGGATTTCCGCATCGTCGCCGATGGCGTGAACGGAGTCTGGCGGCGTCTCTGCGATGAGTTCGCCGGCAGGGGAGTAGCGAGCGTGGACGGGGCCGTGCGAGAGCTGTCGCTGCGACCCGTTACGCGGCCGTTCGCTGCCGCGCTTGCAGTCGACCCCAGCGTGGATATTCCCGGCGCGCGGAGACGATTCGCCGAGCTCGTGTCTGCTATCCAATCATGGGCACCCGCTTCCGTGGACGAGCCGCGCTGCATCAGCGAGCATGAATCGCGTCTTTCGCCCCCGCGACTGACAGTGAAAGCACGAAAGCACCCTCTCACGCCTGAAGGAGGCGCGTTCCTCCGGGCGTGGAACATCCTTCGTCCGCTCTCGCTGCATCGCGCGGGCACCGATCAAATCGTGACCTGGCTCCAAGAATGGATGTGGGGCTCTGTTGTAGGCGACTTTCTGATCGGGGCCGGATGGCGCGAGGATGAGGCGCGTGCCTTTCCGTCCCTTCTCGAGGTGTTTGAAGGCATTCCAGCCCGGCGCTCGCGGGCGATCCTTTCCGATCTTCTCCGCACATCAGCGGCGGAGCGTTTCCTGCGCGTCCACGAGTTTGAGGGCGTGCAGTGGTTCAGCAAAGAGGCATTCGACACGCTGCTCGAATGCCTGACGGCATACGCGGTCATGGAAAAGATCCCCGCACCGGACACGGACGGTGCACGAGAAGCTGCCGTCCGTTCCGGGTATCGCTTTCAGGATCTCCGCCAAGCACTCACCCCGCCGCGGAGGCGCGGCGGCCCGCGTAAGCCTCCCCGCGTGGATCACTCGTAGCGGAGCGCCACGACGATCTCCATCTCCGCCGCGCGTCGGGATGGCAGTGCTACGTCGACTGCGGCTCGATCAGCGGCTGATTCCCCTTCGGCATCCCCGACACAATGATGATGCTCGCCGCGGCAGCGGGAATCCCTACCAGAAATGCCCACTGATACCCGAGTGTCGTCCACAGGATCCCTCCCAGGAACGGCATCGTCACGGATGCGACGTGGTTGGCCGCCACACCCATGCTGAGAGTCGGGCGGTGCTCGCTCTTGGGAGCGATTTTGTTCACGTAGGTGGTGAGGCCGGTGTTGAAGACAAAGGTGGCATTGTCCAGCACGTAGACCGCATAGAGCAGATATTTTGCGTGGACGAACGCGTAACCGAGAAACATGACGGTCACGAACGAATAGTAGAAAACGAGGATCTTTCGCTCGCCGATCTTGTCGATCAGCTTCCCGACACGAGACGAGGTGAAATAGCCGATGCACTGGATTATGGCGGCGAGCACGAGGATTTCCAGCAACCCGGCATGGTGGATCTTCACCAGGAGAAAGCCGCCGAATGCGATGGCGATCTGTTTTCGCCATCCTTCCAGGAAGTTCAGCACGTAATAGCGGGTATAGCGCTTTCGAAACACAAAGCGCGGTCCCGGCGCCTTGATCCGCCGGGGTATGCCGAAGCAGGCGGCGGCACCAAACAGGGCCAGTGCTCCGGCAATCACGTACAGCGGGCGTATCCTCACCCCGAGAATCGTCAGGAGAAATGCGATCCCCAACCCTCCCGCGGAGCCCAGCGCGCCGGCGGCGCCCACTTTTCCAAGACGAGCCCCAGCCTTGCCCGGCTCGGCAAGCGCAAGGGTCATGGAGTTGGGTAGTGGCGTCCAAACGTGGAATCCGATGCTCCACGTGACGCTCAAGATCATCACGTACCCGTACGTGGGGGCAAGGGAATACGAGCCTAGGCCCAAGCCGACGAGCACGAGAAAAAGCGATGCGATGACCGGCTCGGCAAGCCCGGCCACCAGCACGAATATCCCCAGCGCCGCAATACCGCAACTTTCACGAACCGCCTCGAGCAAGCCGGCCTGGAACCCGGTAATGCCGATCTCCCCGACGAGAAAGTTGTTGTTGAGGCTCTGCTGGAGTGTCAGGGTGAGCCCGACACAGGCGGAGGCGCACGCCACGAAAAACAGGCCGCGGCGCCTGTCCTTTTCGCTCAACGGGACGGGAGGAGGAGATGGCTGTGTGGAGGACACGCTTAGCTCCGTAACACCTTGATTTTTGGATCCAGCACGCGTAGCGACAGGGGGAAGTCGTTCGGCTCGAGGTTGATGACCTCGCCGTCCAACTGCATGGGAATACGCCCATGATAGTCGATCTGGACAAGGGACGAGGAGAAAAAGCTCACCTGCGGTATCTCGGCATGCCTGCCGAGGAAGAAGAGCTTCTTGTTCTTGATCTTGTCGATGACGCCCATGGATTGAACGACACAGACATTATCGACGCCGGGAAGCACCGGCATATGACCGCCGTATGTGCGGCGCCCGCTGATGCCGACGATGACCATGGAGGGGACGATGGTGAGGACCTGCGCCCCGCCCCGCTGCCCATGGATGCGTATGGTCATCGGCTGCGGGTGGACGCGTTGCTCGTAGAAAAGGGAACCAATATCCACCATGACCTTGTAGGCATCGCCGGGGATCACGCGTTTGAAGCGGTTTGTAAGATTCACGATGAAGGCATCCAATCCAACACTCGCGACGTTGAATGAATAGCGGGCGGGCCCGCCTGCCGTCGTTATCAGAAGAGCCCCTGTCATGACGGCCTGATGAGTGCCGAGGATCAGATCGTAGGCCTGGGCGAAAGTGGGGGCATCGGCGACGTCATTGCCCGTGCCCAGGGGAAGACGCAGCAGCTTCAGCCGATCCAGCACATCGCCGCCGGCACCCACCAAAGCCGTACAAATCTCGTTGCTCGTTCCGTCCCCGCCGCAACCGATGAGGAGGCGATCGAGACCCGAAGCACTGCGCGACTCACCGTCGAGAATGCTTTCCGTGATGAGGCGCGCGTGCCCGGGATGCTCGGTATAATGGACGGCGCTCAGCTCCACCTTCCGACGCGGGGACTTCTTGCGCAGATCCGCAAGCTTCAACTCGAGATCCTGGATCAGCTTGGCCAGGGTCGAGGGTCGCTTGAAGAATCCCGCGTGTGGATTGACGATCACGTCAACGATGAGGGGCGGCTGCTCGTCCGAATACGAGAAGCGCGGGAGCTCCGATATACCGTTCGCATATGTGCTGACTAGGTCCATCGCTTTTGCACTCCCTCAGTCGTTGGCGCGAAGGAACGCCAGGATTCGTCGGGCCGCGCGGCCCCGATGCGAGACCGCGTCCTTTTCCCCGTCGGCGAGCTCGGCCATGGTCAGTCCGCGCTCGGGAAAGAGGAAGAGAGGATCATACCCAAACCCTTTTTCGCCCCGCGGTGCATCGGCGATGAGGCCATGCACCGTTTCTTGAGCAACCAGAAAACGGGCTCCATCCAGCACAACGGCGCAACAACAAACGAAATACGCCGAGCGTTCGGTCGCTCCGTTCAGCTTCTCGAGGAGCAAGGCGTTGCGCTGCGATGCGGAGAGGGGCTTGCCGTCTGCCCCGGCTCCGTAGCGAGCCGAGTGAATACCGGGCTCGCCCCCCAGTGCGGCGACGCAGAGCCCTGAATCGTCGGCCAAAACAGGTCGATGAGCAAGGGCATACAACGCCTCGGCCTTGCCCAAAGCATTGGCGAGAAATGTCTCGCCGTCCTCCTCGAAGGAGAAATCGATATCGAGCTCACGAGGCATGACCACGCGAATTTCGGGGAAAAGCCGGATGAATTCGGCACGTTTGTGGTCATTATTCGTTGCAAGCAGGATTTCTCTCATTTTCATGCGGACCTGAGGTTCTCAGGATCATATACCGAGGAGAGTTTCCTCTTCAACCAGTAAAGACCGGAATCCACGGTGCCTTTGGGGATTCCCAGAACGCGTGCAATCTCCTTGTTGGTGGGCGACAACCCGACACGTGCCATGCGCTCCGAGGCCAGCCGCATGCGCCTGCGTGCTTTGGCGATGCTCGCCTGAAGCTCGTTGCGGCGAACAGGCTCCACTTCCGTTTGGAGCTCCGATTCACACAGCTCCAAGTACGCGAATGCCCGATTTCGCCGACAGCGAAACGTCTCCAATCGGGCTTCACGCTGCGACCGCATGCTTTTCAGCGCCGTGGCGAACGAGAGAAGCGTCTCCAGAGGGATTCCCGCGATCCCTGCAAGTGCGCGCCCGCTCTCCGGCTCGATCATCCGGGAGCATTTCAGAGCCAGGAAGAGGAAGTTGCGTCTGTCGGCGCGGGTGCGAATATGGTGCGCGATGCCGAGTGCAGCGCCGAATTGCTCGGCAGTAGGCTCGCTCTCGGTCTGCGTATATTCGGTGACGCACTCCCCGGGCGCCAGACGCAACGATACATTCCACGCCCTCTCGCTCCGCCGTCTTTCCCGAACGAAATTTCGAAGTTGCCAGTTCAGTACGGCCCAGAGGTATGATTCAAAGGGCTTCCCTTGATCCCGAAAGCGATCAAGAAGACGGATCAATCGTGGGTGAATGAAGAGGTAAAAATCTCCACAGGCATCCTCGTCCCACCCCATCTTGTATCGGGGGAATTGGTACACGCGCGGGGCAAGGGCATCTACGATTTCACGAAGACCTTCATGCGTCCGCTGATACTGCAGCACTTTCTCTGTGAGACTTTCCATTTGCTCCTCCTCACTCGCGTATGCGAGTGAGGAAGCAAAGAGCAAAAGACATGCCAAAAATTGGCCCACCACGCGCCCTCTGCGGGGCCTCTTTTTACATTCGTTTACATTTCACGGGCAAGGACCGCCGACGAGGGGAAGCAGCGCCTCCAGGACGCGCGCCTTCACGGATTCAAGAGATCCGTTGATGTCGAATCCGGAGGCCTGTTTGTGCCCGCCGCCGCCGAATGAGCCGGCAACGGCACCCACATCGACTTCAGAGGTGGAGCGCAGACCCACCGAGTATGCTCCCGAAGACTCTTCCTTGATGAGTGCCACGATGATGTTGCTCTTCACCGTCTGGAGAAGGCGGTAGAGCTCATCTTCGCCGCGCTGGAATGCCTTGAGAGATTCGCGGTCGGAGATGGTTTGCCACGTCAGCAAAAGCCGATCGCCGCAGTAGGACTCGGCGCGCAAGAGCATTTCCGCCAGCAGCTTGCGAGTCGAAAGGGCGCGCTCGCCGTAGACCATCATGTAGACTTCCGCGGTCGAAGTCCCTTGCGCGACAAGGCCTGCAACAGCATGGAAGGTGTCCGCACCGTGCGCCCCGAGGTGGCGGAAGAATCCCGTATCCGTGCAGAGTCCGAAGAGGAGGAGACGCGCCGTCACGGCGTCAGGAACGATTCCCATGTCACTATAGAGCTGAGAAACGAGCATCGTCGTCGACGGCGACGTCGCGTCGACGTAGCGCGCGTCCCCGAAGGGCTCTCCCGTGGAATGATGGTCGATCACGAGGCTCGGCAACCCCAAGAGGCGCGCACCCAGGGCTCCCGTGCGATCGGGCGTGGAGCAGTCCACGATGATGACCGCGGCTCCCGACCGCCGCTCGTCGGAGATGACCGGGGAGAGCTGCGGCTCGAAAGAGGAGATTTCCGGTCTGTCGAAGGGACCTGCCGAATGAACTGTCGCTTCCTTGCCCAATGCGCGGATCAGCGACGCCACGGCGAGCTCGGAGGCTACGCAATCGCCATCCGGTTCCTTGTGACCGACGATGATGAACGAGGTGTGGGCGCGAATGAATCGATCCGCCGGGGTGGAATCGTAGCCCATGTCAGTCCAGGACCAGAAGCGCGCGCTGCCGGTCGCCCCCGGTAATCACGGGCACTCCGCCGGCAATGATACAATCGATTTCGGTTCGCATTCCAAAATCCTCCCGATAGACCCCCGGCTCGATGGAGAAGCACGCACCTTCCGTCAGGATCCGCTCGTCGGGGAATTCCACGGAATCGAGATTGACCCCGTAACCGTGCGGGCGCATGCCGATGGAATGACCCGTCCGGTGCCGGATCGCGGAGCCGAACCCACGTTCGACGAGCGCGGCGCGCGCCGCGCGATCCACCGCCGCACCGGTGACAGGCAACCCGGCGGCCCACGTGCTCTGGAGAAGCGACACTCCGGCCTCGCGCGCCGCAACCACCGCATCGAACACGCGCTGCTGCTCGGCGCTGGGACCCTCGGAGCACACGCCGACCCAGGAGATGTCGGCGTAAACCGCTCCCGGGGTGGGATAGCGGGCCCAGATATCGAACTGCACAACGTCTCCCTGCGAAAGCGTCGCACCGACGCCTACGACGCCGAAGTGGGGATCCGCCGTATGCACGCCGGCCCCGACGATGGGCGGCTCATCGCATGTCAGGCCGGCTTCCGCAAGCGCCCTTGATAGTCTGTCGCGCACCTCGCCTTCCGTGATTCGCCTGCCCTCGCGGAAGGAGCGCGCGACGAAAGCCCACGCATCGGCGACCGCACGATAAAGGACCCCGGCGGCTTTTTCGTGGGTATGCCTACCCTCCTCGCTCAGGGACCCGAGAAGACGCGCAATCAGGGCTTCGGAGCCGACCAATCCAGCGCCCAGGGATGTGAGAAGCATTCCGGTGCCGTGATCCAGGTACGAGGCGACGGGGATCGAGGTCGAAAAATCCGCTCCGACCTTGCCGCTGGCTGGGAGCGCTGCCCTCAAAGCGGCCGTGTACTCTTCCCTTGCCGCGTACGAGATGGTCCGGCCGGGCACGTGATCCAGAATACCAGCCTCGATGCGATGCACGATTTTCACCGGCTCACCGCGTGCGGGGATGATGCAAACCCAGGGGCGCGTGTTCATGCTGTGCGGTGGCACCTCGAGAACGAGATCGGCGATCTCGTCCCGATGAAAATGTCCATAAAAAAGCCATGCCGAGAGGTTCTCCTCTCGGATGGCCGTCTGAAGTCGATTCAGTTCGATCATGCGCTTTTTCAGAAGTCCTTGGGTACTTCCTGAACGTCGAATTTGGTCGCCAAATCCGTGCCTCCCTCCAGGATGCCCCATGTCGTTGAGGTGTAATCCTTGAGGACGTAGAGGACGATGTGGTCGAATTTGCCGTCCACCCAATAGATGGAGCAGTACGGATAACCGGTGACATTCCCGTATATGATGTCAGCCTTGGCGTCAGGCCCGTTGCCGAACCACGTCAAGGGCACATAGATGTTCGAAATCTGGGACTTGCTGTTGAAGAATTGCGCCACATAGCCCAGTTGGTTCATCCAGACCTTCACGAGCGGAATGCTCTTGACGTAGGCTTGCTTGGCGTTGTCCTGCGTTTGAGAGAAAGCCGGGAGGCTCATGAGCATGAAAAGCCCCGCGACAATAACAATCCCCGCCCTCTTCATCCACAGCCTCCTCGCCCGATCATGATCCACATCCAATATAATAGTTGTTTCCGATGCCATTTCAAGCCGAATCGTCGCTCCGCTGAATGATCTAGAGCGTGGCCACCATGAGGGCTTTGATGGTGTGTTTCCGATTCTCCGCCTCGTCCCAGACACGGGATCGGGGTCCTTCGATGACTTCCTCCGTGACCTCTTTTCCTTTCACGGCGGGAAGGCAGTGAAGAAATATCGTGTCTTTCCGTCCCGTCGCTTCCATCATGCGGTCGTTCACCTGGAACGGAGAGAGAAGAGCGAACCGTTCAGCGCTCTTGTCTTCCTCGCCCATGGATACCCAAACATCCGTATAGAGGGCGTCCGCGTTCTTGACACCCGATGCGATATCGCTTGAGACCGTCACAACGCTCCCCGTTTTCGCTCCCATTGCCCGGGCCCAATCCACGTGCTCTTGCGCCGGCAGGAGCGACGGCGGGGCGACGATGGTGATGTGAACGCCCATTTGGGAACAGCCGATCAAGAGGGTGTTGGCCACGTTGTTCCGTCCGTCGCCCACGAAAACGATTTTTCGACCCTTCAGGGACCCGAAGGCCTCCTCGAGTGTGAGGAGATCTGCCAGCACCTGTGTGGGATGCCACTCATCCGTCAGTCCATTATAAACAGGGACACCGGACCAATGAGCCAGGGTTTCGACGGTGGACTGCTTGAAGCCGCGAAACTGGATGGCGTCGAACATGCGCCCCAAAACGCGCGCCGTGTCTTCCACGGCTTCTTTCGTGCCCAGGTGAATGTCTGCCGTGGACAGGAAGACGGGATGCCCCCCCTCCTCGCCGAAAGCCGTTTCGAAGGCGCACCGCGTCCGCGTCGACCTCTTTTCGAAGAGGAGCGCGATGGTCTTGCCTTGAAACCTCTGTTGTCTTTTCCCGCGCGCCCGCTCCTTTTTCACTTCGTGCGAAAGATCGAGTATGGAACGCACCTCTTCAGGGGTCCAATCCTTCAGCGTGAGCAACGATCGTCCTTTCATTCGTGCAGCCATCACAGCCCCGCTTTCAGCACGTCGGTGAGGTTCGGCGTGCTGGTCTCTTGCAGCTCGTAGCGCACGCGAATCATCGGCTTGTCGATGGTTATGATACGGGTGAGATCCACCGGTGTGGCAACGATCACCAGGTCGCAGGGGACCCGGCGGATCGTGTCCTCGAGATCACGCACCTGCTCGTCCCCGTATCCGAGGGCGGGGAGCAGCGCTCCGATGCCCGGATATTTCTCGAATGCCGCTTTGATCTTGCCGGTGACATAGGGGCGGGGATTCACGATCTCCGCTGCCCCGAACTTGCGCGCGGCAACCGTGCCCGATCCGTACGTCATCTCGCCATGGGTGAGGGTGGGCCCGTCTTCCACGACGAGAACCCGCTTCCCTTTGACGCGATCCGGATGGTCGGCGAAAATCGGTGATGCCGCATCTATGACCTGCGCGGTCGGATTGACGGCCTTGATGCTCTGGCGCACCTTCGCTATCCCTTCCGGGGTGGCGGTGTCCATCTTGTTGATGACAATGACGTTCGCCATAGCCAGGTTGATGCGGCCCGGGAAGTAGGTGAGCTCGTGCCCGGGTCTGTGCGGATCGACGACGGTGATGTAGATGTCGGGAACATAGAAAGGAAGATCGTTGTTGCCTCCGTCCCACAGTATCGTGTCCGCCTCTTTTTCTGCTTCGCGCAAAATGGCCTCGTAGTCCACCCCGGCATAGACGACAAAACCTTCGTCGATGTGGGGCTCATACTCCTCCATCTCTTCAATGGTGCACTTCTGCCGCTTCATATCCTCGAGGGTCGCGAAACGCTGTACTTTCTGCGCGGACAAGTCCCCGTACGGCATGGGGTGGCGAATGACGACCGGCCGCCGTCCCATTTCCTTCAGGATGCGCGCAACCCGCCGCGTGGTCTGGCTTTTCCCGCTCCCCGTTCGTATGGCGCAGACGGCGACGACGGGAAGTCGCGACTTGATCATCGTCGGCAGCGCGCCGAGCAAGCGGAAATCGCCCCCGAGTGCAATGACCCTCGATGCCTCCTCCATCACGTATTGATGGGAGACATCGGAATAGGAAAAGACGGCCTCGTCGATCTTCTGATCCTTGAAAAGGGCCTCGAGACTCGACTCGGCGACGATGGGAATGCCGTCGGGATACAGCGCGCCCGCGAGATCCGGCGGATAACGACGATCGGCTATGTCGGGAATCTGGGTGGCGGTAAAGGCCGCGACGCGTACCGAGGGGTCGTTGCGAAAAACGCAGTTGAAGTTGTGGAAATCGCGACCCGCCGCGCCCATGATGACGATGTTTCGTGCTGCCATGCCGTTGTATCCTTCCTTACGCTGGCCGCTCTGTGCGGCCCGGCGTCTCTGCTCTCCTGACGAGTTAGTCCCGATCTATGTCGGTTATGGGTTCGCCGCCGTCGCAGCAGGTGTCGTAGACGACAACTTTGCCCCGCTCACCACCCTGGATGCTTGCGTGCCCGCCGAAGGTGGGAAGGAGCAAGTCCGGCCGCATCACCTCATCGCGCGTACCGAGTGCTACGAGCGTTCTGTTGAGAAGCATGATGCGAGCGAAGCGTTCCGCGGCGACATCGAGATCGTGGGTAGAGACGAGGACCGTGACCCCACGCTCCGTGAGACCCCGAAGTATGGCGAAGATGTCCTTCTGGCTTCCTACGTCCAGCCCGGTGAGCGGTTCATCCATGAGCACGATCTCGGCTTCTTGGGTGAACGCGCGCGCAATGAACACGCGCTGCTTCTGGCCCCCGGAAAGCTCGCCGATCTGTCGGCCCGCCAGATTCTCCATGTTCACCATCTCGAGGCTTTGATAGACGAGATTCTTGTCGAGCTTGCCCGGTCTGCGGAACATTCCGATCCTTCGCGTGCGTCCCATCATCACGACGTCGAAGACGGTGACGGGAAAACTCCAATCCACGATATTCGCCTGCGGCACATAGGCTATGCATGTATGGCTGTCCGGCGCGCTACCGAAAACGGTGATCGCACCCGACTCCATCGGAATGATGCCGGCAAGCGCGCGGAAGAGGGTGCTCTTGCCCGCGCCGTTCGGACCGACAACGGCCACCGAGTCGCCACGGGGCAGCGCAAAGGAAATACCGTCCAGCGCGACCGTCCCGCCGAGAGTGACGCGCAAGGCTTCCACACGTAGTGCCGGCTGTGTATGGTCGTGGACGACGCGAGTCATAGCGGTACTTTAGCGAGACGCCGCAGAGAAGGCAAGTCCGCATCGCTCCTCTCGCTCCATCGCAGGCCCGAATGCATAATTATAGAAGAATTTGCGGCATATTCAGGTTGCGAAGATGCGTCATACGACAACACGAAGGACGAAATCTTCGCCTATTCTTGACACGCTTGACACGAATAGCTATAGTCCCGGAATACCGGCTGCGGTGGTGAAATTTGGTAGACACGCTAGCTTGAGGGGCTAGTGCCCGAAAGGGTGTGCTGGTTCAAGTCCAGTCCGCAGCAAGAGCATCCGCCTCCCTGGAATCATTGTAGGAACTTGCGTTGTAATCCCGAGCGTCCCGTCACCTTGATCGAACAACCCGCGGCCGAATGAATATCGAAATTTCCTGACACTGGTTCGTGAGGCCAAAGCATCGGCGGGCAATCGGTCGACATATTGGAAATGCCACAAGCCCTACCATTGAATTATCTTCGTAGCGTAGAGAATTCTACAAAAAATGAGAGCATACCACGGGAGGTTGCTTCCATGAAAAAGATGCTGAGCGTTTTGATCTTGTCGACTTTAGCATACGTTGCCGGGGCTGACGGGACCACTATCATTGACGAGTGGTCCTCCGTTCAGCCGCCACAAGCACCCGTCCTCGTTCCGGTAAAGGTCGATCCCGCTACGACAGCCCTCCTTCTCCTGGACTTCCAGGATCGCATCATAGGAGGACGCCCCCGGTCGCTTGCCACCGTGCCGAGGGTAAAAAAACTGCTCGACTTTGCGCGGAGCTCAGGGCTCGTTGTGGCATACAGCCTGGGAGGCTCGGCGGACGTCGGGACGATCGTGGCCGACCTCCGGCCGATTTCGACAGATCACGTCGTACACGCAAGCGTGGACAAGTTCTATGGCACCGACCTCGAGTCCTACCTCAGGTCCAAAGGCGTCACCACGGTGATCATCACGGGCCTGCAGGCCGAGGGCGCGGTCCTGGGAACGAGCATCGGCGCAAGCCTGCGCGGCTTCAAGGTCATCGTTCCTGTCGACGGCACGGCTTCGCCCGAGCTCTACGCAGAGCAGTACGTCGCTTGGCACCTGCTCAACGCGCCGGCGGTCAAGGGCAACGTCCAGCTCACGCGAACGGACCTCATAGGACGCTGAGACAACCGGCCCTGGAAGCCATCGCGTACGGTCCAGGGCCTGCCCGGATTCCCTACTCCGCCGCCTCGAAGCTGAACCCGACAAGGAGCGCTATTTGCGGGTTGACATAGCTGGGCATGGGCACAAAGGTGAGCTTGATAGGCACCGTGTAGCCGTGAGTCGCAATGGTCAGGCCCGCCCAATACATGACGGACGCTCCGATTTTCACTGATCCGCCCGGAGCGGTAAGTGAGAAGTGCGGACCCATGCCGACTTCGAAGCCCGATGGGCCCCTGTAGCCCAAGAGCAGATCCACGTTCGGAACGGGCATGTTTTGATCCAAGCCCGCGATGAGAAACATTTCGTGGAGAAGCAGTGATCTCTTGGAATCACCTAACGGGATACGCTGGGAAGATTCGATTCCCATTTCTGTAACGACGGGAAAGTACGTCCCGTCGGTCTTTGGATAGACCGCCTGGAGTGTGGTGTTGAAAGCCGCCGGGTCGATGATCTCTGCCTCGACGCCCATGACAGGACCGAAGAATATGCGCGTTGCGGTGGCCTGCTCCTGACACACCACGTTTGTCCCTGCACCAATGAGGAAGAACGCCATACCGATCAGCGGAGCCCAAGACCTTTTCATGTACATCCTCCTTTTGAATGTGACCTCGATTTTCTATGAGACATCACGCTGCGCAAATGAAAGAGAGTCGTCCAGCCACGTATCCATCCGTAGCACGGATCGTCTGCGGTCAAACGCCAAGCGCTGCGCGGTGCGCTGCGACCAGCTCACGGCGCGCCGAGCCATCCATGCTCCACCCGGCACCCCGCGTAGGAGCTGTGCTCGTATGCTCAATCGCAGAGGCAGTATCACGAATCGCCTCATGAGCTCATCGTCCATGCTCACGAATGAGCGCGCGCTGCCGGGATCACCCTGACGGGCGCATCTGCCGAAGAGCTGACGGTCAATCCGATAGGACTCGTGGCATTCCGTGCCGATCACGTGAAGGCCTCCCAGCTCCACCACACCGGCCGCCAGCTTGATATCGGTTCCCCTGCCGGCCATATTCGTGGCTATCGTGATGGCTCCTTTTTCGCCGGCGCGGCTCACGATGGCTGCTTCCTCCGTGTGCCGAACCGCGTTCAGCACCTTGTGCGGCAGTCGTGCCTTCTCCAGTATCGCGGAAAGGTGCTCACTGGCCTTCACGCTCCGCGTGCCGACAAGCACCGGCCGACCCGTTTCATGGATCCTCGCGATTTCCTTCAGCACCGCCTGCCAGCGCGCTTCCGACTCCGCAAAAGCCATGGGGGAAAGCATGCGGCGGCGGCAAGGAACGTTCTCCGCAATCCGCACGACGTTGAGCCCGTAGATATCCCACAGCTCCTGCGATGCCTCGCGCGCCGTGCCGGTCATTCCCGACAGCTTGTGAAAGAATCGGAAGAATCGCTGGAAGCTGAGACGCGCAAGGGTTTCCGTAGGCGATGTGGCGGGCAGACCCTCCTTCAGCTCGATGAGCTGGTGCAGCCCTCCGCGCCAGCTCCGTTGAGGCATCTGCCGACCGGTAAACTCATCCACGATCACCACCTTGCCGTCCTGCACGACGTACTCGGCATCTTTTGCGAAGAACTCGCGGGCGCTGAGAGCCTGGTGGATGAGCTCCAGATTTCCCGAGGTTCCGCCGAACGTGGCCGGCCGCCGTCGAATGTGCTCGGCAAGACGCTCCCTCATGAAATCGTCCAGCTCGATCTCCTTCTCCTTTTGGTCCACCCGGTAATCCCGGCCCTTTTCCAGCGTCTCCGCGATGGCATGCGCGGAGCGGCATGCTTCCAGAAAGGTCGGATTGGGAGAAGTCCGCGCGATGATGAGCGGCGTGACTGCCTCGTCGATCAGGATGCTGTCAGCTTCGTCCACTATCGCGGTGTGGATGCCCCGCATGACAAGGCCAGCATTCAACTTGGACGCGCCGCCCAGGAGGGCAGCAATCTGTCGTCGCTCGAACTTCTGCAGGTCTCCCAGCCACAGGCGGTCACGGAGGAAGTCCGCAACGATCTCCTTGCTCGTGGTATAGGTCACGTCGCAGTTGTACCCCTGGCGGCGAGTTTCCGGGTCCATCTCACCCGTGACAAAACCCGCTCTCACCCCGCAGAATCGGTACAGCGTATTCATCCACGTCGCGTCTCGTTCCGCCAGATAGTCGTTGGCCGTAACGACGTGACAGGGTGTTCCGGCCCATCCGTTGAGCACCATGGCCAGCGCCGCGGTGAGCGTCTTGCCTTCACCGGTGGCCATTTCGGCGACGCAGCCACGATAGAGCGCCAGGGCTCCGGCGAGCTGCACGACATACGGCCGCAACCCGACGCTCCGCGCCGCGGCTTCGCGGATGCCTGCAAGCGCGTGCGGTATCTGCTCCTCGTACCCATGGGATCTGCGTCGTACCACATCATGCATTTCGGACAACCTGCTCATCAGCGCGCCGTCGGAAAGGTCCTTCCATTCCGCGGACATGTCGTCAATGCGACGCGCGGTTGCCATCAGCTCAGGCTCGCTGCCCATCGAGGTGACGGAGCCGGCAGCGGAGTGGAGACGCGAATCGAGCCCCGACAGAAGCGGATCCGGTTTGACGATGTGGCTGCGAAAGAAGTCCCGAGACAGGTCACTCATAGCTTGTAGCGCTCCTGAAGGAGCTGACGGAGCTTGCGCCACGCCTGCTTGAGAAGCGACTCCGAGGGTAGGCGAAAAAGAGCCCTTCCCGACTGGCCTTGGGATAGTGCAACAGGGGCCTCATGCGGCAGATCGAGTCTCACCTCGTAAAAGGTCTGTGCGGCCTTGATGCCCGTGGTATCCGCGGCGCTGAGCGAAACGTCTCCCCCCGCACCAAGACCGAGTGCCGCGGAAGGGAGCGCCGTCTGCTCCATGGGAATCTGCTGGAGCCGGGGGGGATGCACGGTTGTGCCCGCCTGGCCCGAAATCCGTACCTCGGTGGCTCGTATCTCTCCGGAGAAGACGCGTGAGACGTCCCGCTGGGACACGACGGCGGAGAAATAGAACGACGCGTCGTTTACCACCTGGCCAATTTGTGCTCCGCGTGGCATCCACATGCCCAGGGACTCGCTCAGGTACGGCGCGACCCAGATTCCCGGCACGCTCGCTGTAAGAGTGAGAGAACCACGCTCTTCCATCATCTGTTCGAGCTGGAGCTGGATGGACATCATGATGCCGTCTACGGTCTTCACATCCGCGACATTGCCCTGGAGCGCCCGCTGGCGCTCGGCCAGAACCTGGGCGAGCTTGGCTTCCAGCTCCTGGATGCGGAGATCGAGCTCCCTGCTCTCCATGCGTACGAGCGCGTCTCCCGGGCGTACCCGCGCCCCGGAATTCATCACCACCTGGGCAATAGCGCCCGCGGCACGTGTAACAACCAGTTGGCTTTCCCGGGCTTTGACCACACCCGGGCTCTTGAAGCTATTGGGAAACGGGCAAAAATAGAGGAAAGCTGCAACCGTTACAACCGCACCGACACAGACTCCCACTGCCCGCGCGCGCGTCTTCTGCAGTTTTGGATCAGCCGCAAGGTAGTGAATGAGGCGGAGCGCGGGTGTCAGGAGCCACGAGATGGCGCAGACAACCGCCATGACGATGCCGGCAAGCAGAAATCTGTCCGCAAGGAGCAGGAGTATTCCGCCAAAGACCACGACACGATAGATGCCGCTGAGCACGCCGAATACGGAAAGCCAGAATCCTTCCGCGCGGGAAGCCGAGGGGCTCCGTGACTGCTTCATGCCGAAGCCGTAGCGCTCCACCAGGTGACGGAGATGCATGGTGGCCTGGGCATGGAGGTTGGGGATGTCCAGAAGATCGGAGAGCATATAGTAGCCGTCGTAGCGCAGCAGCGGGTTGACGTTGAAGACAATGGTGGAAACGGAGGCGACGAAAATCAAATTGTAAGCGAGGGAATGAACCACGCCGGTTCCCGTGTTCGCCCAGATGATGGCCGCGCACGCGGCAAAGAAGATCTCTACGATCATGCCGGAACCGCCCACGAGCACCCGCTTCCACTTCTCACGGAAAGCCCAGGCTGCGGTGGCATCCACGTACGGCAATGGGCTGAAGATGAGGAACATCACCCCGAGGGTATGTACCTCTCCGCCGAAGCGGCGCACGGCGAACGCGTGGCCGAGCTCATGAAGGCATTTTATGAGAACGAGACCCGCGTAGAGGAGCGGTATGTTGCCCAGAGCAAGGACCCCTTGCGTCTGCTCTCCTAGAAGGGCGGCTTTGCCGACCACTTCAATGATCGCCCACGTCACGACGGCCACCCAAAGAACCACCCCGAAGGGATTCATGAGCAGTCGGACAAACGGGAGGAACCTCTTCAGCGTATTGTCGGGATCGATCAAGGGGATGCGGGCGAACATGATGTTCATGAGAGTTGAGCGTGTGACCTTCTGCTTCTGCTTGGTATAACGCTCGAAGAGCTTCTCGCTGTCCGGTGGCAACTCGAAGTGGAGAAGGTTGGCGTGGTAGAGCTGGGCGAGGAGCTGAATCACATCTTCCTGACCCGGAGCATCCTCCGCGTCCCGGCTCATGCTCTCCTCCCACACCTCCTCCACCGTTCGCTTCATGGAAAGGCGGGCGACAAACTCATACGCGGCGGGGCGGAGCCGGAAGAACTGCCCACTGAAAGGGTCGCAGAGCACGTACCAGCGGGATCCCCGGAAGAGCTGTCGGTGGACCTTCACCCCGGCGGACAGGCTCACGTGCTGGTTGGCGATGCGGTACCACGACTCATGAAAAATCCGGCTCTCTTCCACCATAACGCCTGCTCCTACCACCAGAGCCGCATGCGCAGGAAGTCGATTGTCCGATGCGTGGCGAGCCAGAGGAGTGTTTTTTTCCCCGCATTCAGGCGCGCAACGCCGGTCATGCCGGGCCGCCACCAGCTCGCTTTGGCGCCGGTGAGCTCGGCCTTGGCAATGAAGACATTACGCTTCTCCTTGGCGATCGCGACCGGCTCCAACCGGGACAGCTGCACCGCAAAGTGCTCTTGGGGACGGCTGGCCAGCGCGATCTCCCCTTGCATTGCAAGGGCGAGCTCGTGGAAATCGCTCTCGTTCACCTCCAGCTCCACGTAGAGATTGTCGATCCGCCCGAGCTTCAAAAGGGGATCGCCTTGGCGTACCGGGCTTCCGATCCTGTCTATCAGGTCCCCTTCAACGATGGTTCCGTCAAACGGCGCGCGGATGACCGCTTGATCAAGCTGGTAGCGGGATAGCTCCAATCGCGCGGCCGACTGGTCGCGGAGCGCCGCGTTGATCCGCATATCGGCGAGCGCGCCGGTGCCCTGCGCCTTCTCGACCTCGCGATCGTAGCGCGCTTTTTCCGCCACGATTTCAGCTTCGCGCAAGAGGAGGTCCGTCTTGTCCAGGCCGAGCAACACCTGCCCCCGGATCACGCTGTCGCCGATGCGGACGGATACTTTTTCAATGCGACCATCGAAGGGCGCGGTGAGGTGCACGATCTCATCCGTGCGCAGGCCGGCAACAGCGCTGATGTTGTACGGCGCTCGTGCAAGGAATACGACGCCGAGGAGCGTGGCCACGAGGAGTGCGACTCCTTTTGCACCTGTATGCTGGTACCCGAGAAGACCGGCCAGCATCTCCCTCAACGCGCGGGCCGCGCGGGCACCGAACCAACGATCCGTGCGTTTCAGGTCGGACAGCCGGCGTGAGGCATGGTCGCAGGAGAGTCGCAGAAGGCGCAGCTCGGTCTCCGAAAACGGCGTGGTGCTGCGTTCGCAACTGCAGACAGCGATCCCTTCCCCGTCTTCCCGGAGAGGGAGCGAAACCATATTCGTGACATCCAGGGCTGCCATGTACGCCTCATGATCGCGGCGGAAGGGCCCGCCGACCTCCACGGCGGGAAGAACGATCTCCACGTTCTGGTCCAGCGCCTCTTCCATGGCCGCTTCCAGCTTTTGGATGGACTCGGTCTTGCGCTCGAATCGATCCACCCGGCTGATTGCCTGGACGCGTATATAACCCTTGTCCAGCCACCCGAGGCTGACACGTTCGCTGCGCATTCTGGTGGCAAGCTCATTGCAGAACACCATCGCCGTGGACAGGAAGCGCTTCTCCGCGTTCAGGAGCACCATAAGGTCCAGAACGCCCGCAAAATGCCCCACACGGATCCGCGCCTCCGAGGCGACCCGACCAAGCTGGTAGGTTGCCGGGACATCGCTCACGAGCTGCAAACTGCGCAGGATCTCGGGTGCCGTGTCGGTGGAAAGCGAACCCCTGAAAAACGCCGCAATGCAGCAATCCTCCGCGGAGTCGGTCTGGAGGTGCACGACCATCGAGTAACTGCCGTCCTTTTCACCATGGGCAGTCCCCTCTTCGATGCAATGGGCGATGAGATCCGGGATGCTTTCAAGGCGTGTCTCAGCGGCGCCGGCAGCGGCGAGTGCGCCCGGTGCGACGGCAAGCAGTCGCCAGCCGGCCCCGGGCCCCTTGAAGCGCACGGCGATAATGCCGGAATCCGCGCCGCTGATGGAAAGCAGGGTGGCGAGAAATACCCGCCAGAATCGTGCCGGCTCTCCGTCCATGTACCTGATCTTCTGGATGCCTTCCAGGGCGGCGAGGTATGCCTGTTCGCGTTCCGAGGCTTTGTTTTTTTCCATTTTATCTATCCGCGACGATGGAGGCGGAAACGCCCGGATGCACGCGCCCGTCGGCGTTCTCGATCAGCACCTTCACCTCGCGTAAGCCGCTTGCCGCATCAACGAGCGGGGAGAGGAACTCAACGGTGCCCGGGAGCGAGATAGTGCCGTCGATCTCGCGTAGCTTTACGGTGACTTGCCGGCCCACTTTCAGCTTCACGCTTTGCCCCTGCTCCATGTGCATCACCAACCTGCACCTGCTCACGTCAACGATGCGCAGAATCGGCTGCTGGACGCTGCAGCTCTCTCCCACCTCCAGCATGAGCTGCACGATCACACCGTCGAAAGGAGCGGTGACCAGCCTCCTACGCAGCTGAGCTTCGGCGATCTGGAGCTCGATCTTTTCCCGCTCCTTGGTCACGAGAAGCTGGTCCAGGTCCGCCTGTGCGAGCTTGTATTCCAGCTCCTTCTTCTGGAGATCCTCCCGTGAAACCGACCTGGTCGTTTCATGGAGCTTCCGCGTGCCCTCCAAATCCAGCGCCACGCTCTCCAACTTGGTCCTGGCGGCGTCGATCGGAACGGTGCTGTCCGCGACGGTCTTGCGCCTGCTCACCTCCAGTGACTCGAGCTGACTATCCAACTCCGCGACAACTTCCCCCGTGTGAACGAGCTGGCCCTCTCTGACGCGGATAAGCGTGATGATCCCCGATTCGCTGGCGCTCACGTTGGCATCCCGATATGGCTCGGTGATGCCTTGCAGGCCTGCAACTTGCGCATAGGTGCACGGCGACTGGATTGTGAGAAGGAGAATGGCGGCAAGGAGTCGAACGCGGGGAACGATCATTTACTTTTCCAATTTTAAAAGGATGTTTTAATGCGCTCATAATACCCGAATGCATCATTCAAATCAACACCAATCGTGAGAATGGACTTTCTGATCTCTTTTATGATATGCTCGGGCAATCATATAAGTTAGACATGGTTGGCAATAAGAATTGTGCGATTACTATAGTACTCATCCTGCTCCTTGCTCTGCCTGTAAGGCTCTGTTGGTCCGATAATGCGACTGCCGCGACCATCGACGTGCACCTCAGTGACGTCGTTTTCGCTGCCGTGCTTCATAATCCCACAATCGAAGAGGCCAAAGTGCAGTGGCGAATCAAGCAAAGCCAGGAACGTGCGGCATGGGGTGATTTCGAGCCTACGATCGTTTCGCGTTATGCAGAGGACGGCCTCCATCGCCTGAATAGCGCTGCGGAACAGGTTTCTCAGTTCGGCAGGTCCGAATACTCTGAGACACAGGCCCAGCTCGATGTCGGCCTGGAAGGAAAGTTCCTCACGGGAGCCAGCTACAACCTGGGGTACATGCTTTCCAAGACGGAAAGTGATTTCATAACCTCCAGCGAATACCAGTCTACGCTCGGCTTTGACGTTGCGCAGCCGCTCCTGAAAGGTTTCACGCACCAGGCTGCATTTGCGCCCATCCGCTTGGCACGATTGGATGCCGGGATCGCCTTCCACGAGCTACGCAAGCAGCTCATCTCCGTGCTCTCCAGCGTCCAGACCGCCTACTGGGATCTCGTGCTTGCCCAAGGGAAGCTCCAGCTTTCCGCCGACTCCGTACAAATTGCGCAAGATCTCCTGAAGGATGCCCAGGAGCGCGTACAGGTGGGCAAGATGTCAGAGATCGATCAGCAGGAGGCGGAAACCCAGCTCGCCCTTCGTCTGGTCGAGCAGGAAGACCGGGCACTGGACCAGCAGGAAGCTGTCACCCGTTTGCAGCTCCTCATTGCGGACGACCGCGTAAGCCGTGCCGCAGGGGTCAAAGCTATTGATCCCCTGGCACCGCAGGAGTGGGACCCGTCGGTGTTCAGCTCGAAGAGCCGCGCCATGGCGACGGAGGCGATGACGCTTCAGCCGGAGCTTGCCAGCAAACGCGTGGAGGAGGTGAAGGCGGCAGTCAGGCTGGAATACAGCAAGGATCAGTCGCTTCCCGAGCTGAATGCGAAGGCGCACCTCGGCTACATGGGGCTGGGGGATACCCCCGAGGCCTCTCTGCAGAAGCTGAACAGCGAGGAATTTCCTACATGGTCCCTCGGTATAGAGCTTCGCCTTCCCACATTCGGGGACGTGAAGAACAGGGGCGCTCTGGAGCAGGCCCGTCTGGGCAAAGAGCTCGCAACGAGCCAGCGTCAGGCCGCTGAGAAGGAGATCGCAACATCGGTGGACGCGCTCGTCCGCCGCGTCCTCGTCTTCGACCGGCAGATTGACGCCGCCCTTGCGGAGTCGGGGTTCCGAAAGCAGCAGCTCGATGTCGAGATTGCGCGCTTGGATGCCGGCAAGACCGATATCCGCAAGGTCTACGAGATGGAGGACGCCCTGTCACAAGCGCGCGTACGGGAGCTCGAGAGCTACAACAAGTTCCGAAAAGCGCTGGTGGATCTTGGCGCCACAAGCGGTACCCTGCTCAGGGACCAGGGACTCGAGGTCATCCAGGGCGATCTCATCACGCTGTCGCCGAGCATCTTGGCGAAGTCAACCAGGTAGCGGTGCAGCTTGTTCAGCCACGGGACGGTACTCGAACCAATCGAAGTCGGCGGGAGAGCCGCATGCGGCGCCGTTCCCGCTGCTGAACATCGCCACATACACGCCCGTGAATCCTCCAGCCGTTTCCGTGGCAACATAGCGTGTCTCACCCGCAGCGAGCTCAACGAGTGCGCCCGCGTCATTGCCGCCGAAAAACCGATACGTCGTCCGGTCGGCGTCCACACGGAGAATCACCGCCCCCGACCCGACTTCCCGACGTGACACCTCGGCCATGAGGCTGCCGATCCGACGCCGAACAATCAGGCACCGCTTCCCGTCCCGCAGGGAGAGGAAAAGGTCATAGTGATGTCTCTCATTCATCCAGACCGTCATACCGGCGCATTCATGATCCGATTCGGACGCGAACTCGAGCCGCGTCGTTACACACACGTTGAAATGCTCCTGACGCCGTCCCACCCACGCGGGGGAAGCAGCTTCGTCGAGGGACACGGAGCTCCCGCGCAAGCGTAGCCATCCCGGCCTTTCGGTGAGCGACCATCTTCCGGGATCGGGATTTCGGAGAAAATTCCAGTCCGGGCCCAGGCGGGAGTGTTCGAAGTTGTCTCGCTCCGTCTCCGCGGGCCAGGAGTGAGGCGACGGGAGAGGCCCGGACATACTGAGTGCCACCTTCCCCCCCTCTCCGATCGTCGGCCACCCATCGGCCTCCCATTGTACCGGCGCGAGAAATGTCTCGCGGCCCAAATGATGATACGGCCAGTGTCCGTTGGGACGGATGCCGAGGAAAACCACCCACAAGGCGCCATTGCCGTCCTGTATGAGATCGCCGTGTCCCGTTGCTTGGATGGGGCTGGACATGCTGCGGTGACTCAGTATCGGGTTTCGTGGACACGAGACAAAAGGGCCCCCGGGGTTCTGCGAGCGCGCAATCGTGAGCATGTGGCCGTACTCGGTGCCGCCCTCCGAGATGAGAAGGTAGTACAGATCGCCAATACGATAGAGATGCGGCCCCTCGGGATATTGCCCACCTGTCCCCTGCCAGACCAGGCGCTCCTCGCCTACCTGGCCCGACGGGAGCTGAATCTCGCGCTGGAGAATTCCCCCCGAAGTGTAGGAAAAATAGACCTTCCCGTCCGAGTCGAAAAACAGCGAAGGGTCGATCCCACCGCCTTCCAGCCAAACCGGTTCTGACCATTCACCGACAGGGTCGAGCGCGGTTACCAAGAAATGCCCGCCGCCCGTGACGTTGGTGGTGATAATGTAGAAAGTCCCTTCGTGGAATCGTAACGTCGGCGCATAGATGCCGCCTGAGCTTCGCGCCCCCGACAGCGGCAACTGCGATGCTCGGGTGAGAGCGTGTCCGATCTGGCGCCAGTGAACAAGGTCGCGAGAATGGAACAGCGGCAGCCCGGGGAAATACTCGAAGGAGCTGGTGACAAGATAGTAATCGTCGCCCACGCGACAAATACTGGGGTCCGGGTGGAAGCCCGGAATCACTGGGTTGCTGTATTTCATTTCCATCCTTCAGCCTGCTGCCTATCCAGGTGCTCGCCCGTCACCTGGTCCTTGTACTTCATGCCCGTTTCTCAATGGAATGACGGTCTCGGAAAACTGAGGGTACCATGGCACGATTCGGCGGCGAACTCCAGGGGGAGGGCCTTTTCACTGCCGTCTTCTCTCCCCCTTTGCTTGATCGCTGTCCGGGGAGAGCATGCCGATCCCCAACGCGCGGACGGCAGGCACTATTGCCGGCTCTCTGCTCATGCTCATCATTGGAGGTGAGGAAGATCGAGACGGAAGCCGTGCGTCCGTCGAACCCGATAAGGCGGCCCGGTGGCTCCGACTGAGCGCCGCGCTTCACCTGGAGAATGACGCGCGCATTTTCATGATGCATTCTCCCTTGACTGTTCATGCCCAGCGCGGTAGGGTCCTCGTGCGGAGACCTACGTCTTTCCACACAGCATAATGCGAAAAAAAGGCCCAAACAAATTCTCCCGCCAACAAGCAAGGATACCGGTGTTTGTTGCGTGCATGCTCATCTTGGCCAGCGCCTCCGTAACGATGGCTGACGACATGATGAGCGAACAATTCTCAAAACCCGTCTTCAAGGAAATCTGGGCGTACCTCATGCGGGGAGAAGAAAAGGAGCTGACCGGCGCGGAGCCTATCACGGACATCGGCTATTTCGGCGCGGGCCTGACCAAAGAAGGGCGAATAGCAGGCACGATCCCGAGGCCCGACATCACCCTCAAAGGCGGTTTCAAGCCCCGGATACATCTCGTCATCGCCGAGCTCTCCAATCTAGCACTCATGCATTTTTCTCTGGACCCGGACTATGGGGTCTCTCCCCTCCTGCTGGATGACATTTGTCGCGCAGCCGAAAGCTTCGATGGGGTTCAGATTGACTTCGAAGCCGTCTCACGCGACGACGCGGAATATTTCTTCGCCTTTTTGAAGCAATTGAAAAGCATGCTTCCGGAAGGGAAGCTGCTGAGCGTTGCGGTGCCGGCGCGCATCGGGGCGAGAGTCGACGCGTACGACTACTCACGGATTGCTCCGCTGGTCGATAGGATCGTCATCATGGCATACGATGAGCATTGGAGCGGCAGCGCTCCTGGTCCGATAGCTTCGCTGCCATGGTGCGCGCAAGTGGTCGACTACGCGGAGAGCGCCATAGCGAATGACAAAATAGTCATGGGATTGCCACTGTATGGCAGAGCATGGCAGGACAAGAAACTGGCAAAGGCTCTGCGCTTCGAAAGTGTGCAGGAAATTCTCGCGGAAAAGCAGAGCCCGACGAATTATTCTTCGGAGCTCGGCTCGTACTTCGAATACTCAGAGAACGTGGTCGTAAAGGTCTTCTACGACGATTACCGCACCATCATGGAAAAACTCCGGCTGTACCAGACAAAAAAGGTTGGCTCGGTGTCATTTTGGCGGATCGGACAGGGTCCTCCCGAGCTCTGGGCAAATATCGAGAGCGCAGGGTCCCCGGCCATTTCCACTCGCATTCCTGACACCGCGACGCCACCGTACCTCAGCAATTAGGCATCTGCCGAGCGCCTTCAATTGACGCATATTGGAATTGAAGAAGGAGGATGGCTTCGAGCAAGCGCCTGCCTACGATGTCGTTAGGCGAGATCGCTCGTCGTCCGGTGCTTGAAAGAGGGAGGAGTTTCGCCCCGTGCCTGAAAGCTTTTGGCTGGTCGCCTCGCCAGTTTTTGTTCCTGATCGCTGCGCTGATGCTCTTTGCTCGCACGGGGTTGAATGTCGAGGCCCAAACGTCCGTGACGGAAGGACAAGCGCTCAATGTCCCCCGTACCCGCGATCCTTGACCACATTCTGCGCGTGCCCGCGCGTGAATGGCGATCTTCTCTTTTCGAAGTTTTTCGGTGGGTCGACTTCCCCGATATTCTGATCATCGATTCCGCCGACTTTGCCGTTCAGGACCGGATGTTCATCACCATCATCATCACCACATCGATGAGAAGGATCGGCCTTACCGGCGTTCTCGTGATCCTCATCAAGAACGGGGCGCTCAAAGTGCTCGTGCACGGCGGCACCGAGGAAAACCCAATCGCGCGTCGGGTCATCGAAATCGGCGGCGCGGCGCTCTTGTTCGTCTTCGGTCTCGTGTTCTTGCTCGCGCAACTCTCGGGCCTCTTCGGTGAGCTGGCTAAGCCGTTGCCGCGTGGAATTCGCGGCACGATCGAGGACTTGCTAGTTGACCTTTCCCGCAAAAAGTATTTACTGGTTTCTCGTACAGGACAAACCTCGTTAGGCGAGGCGTCTGCGTGAGACACAGGCCGCTGCACCGAAACGTCGAAAGACGCCAAGGGGTAGACCAGGCAGGGTCGGATTAAGGCCCTGCATAAAGCGGCTGGGAGCAATCCCTACGACGCGCGGTGCCAAAGCTGGACCAGGGAGGTAGTTCCACCGGGCCTGTCCTTTGGGCTGCAGCGTGCGGGCCTCCCTCTGAGATCGACAGGGAGGCTTTTTTTATGCCTCCGCCGGGACAGGAGCAGGACATGAAGACGCCGACAGCGCAGCCGACACAGCGTAAGAACGGCCTGGGCATCGTCCCTCGACTCTATTACTCAGCGCGGCGAGGGTGGAAATGGTTTGCGATATTCCTCACCGTGACGGGGCCCGGAGTCATCGTCATGGTGGCGGACAATGACGCGGGTGGCATCACCACTTATGCCGCCACCGGCGCCAAGTACGGTTACGGTCTCCTTTGGTTTCTGATCATCCTCGGTCCCGTGGCGTACGTCATCCAGGAAATGACCGTCAGACTCGGTGCTGTCACGAAGCGAGGCCACGCGGAGGCGATCTTCGACGCCTTCGGGCCTTTCTGGGGCTGGTTCTCACTGACCGATCTGCTTCTGACGGATTGGCTGACTTTGATCACGGAGTTCATCGGCATGACCGCGGCTCTCAGCATATTCCACATACCGCCGCTTCTTACGGTCATCGTCGTGTCCATCATCATGATCCTCATGGTCCTCCAAGGACGGTACTGGACCTGGGAAAAGATCGCCCTGTTCTTCTGCCTTTTCAATCTCGTCTACATTCCCGGGGCCATTCTCGTTCATCCTTCCGTCTCGGACATCATTCATACAGGGG
>Ga0265316_10000055_pt1 | contig 122834 bp, 104 predicted proteins | sample 4522metaG_FD_202092 | JGI IMG/M metagenome (GOLD analysis project Ga0265316, IMG submission 202092) | Rhizosphere microbial communities from Carex aquatilis grown in University of Washington, Seatle, WA, United States - 4-5-22 metaG | ecosystem: Host-associated > Plants > Roots > Rhizosphere... | reverse complement strand
ACAAAGATACGACTATCCCGGTTCTGGTTGTAAGAAGGTGATGCGTGTTCAATGTTGAACGCGACCCGATTGTAAGCAAAAATAAAATTTTCGCGAAAACTAAAAAATCAAAAACAGCAATAACATTTAAGGAGACAAAACTATGGCTGATAAGAAAAATGCAATGGTTGCAGTGTATAACTCACACGTTGAAGCTGAGGCTGGTATCAAAGAACTTCAGAGGGCGGGCTTTGCCATGAAGAAGCTTTCTATTGTTGGCAAGGACTATCACTCTGACGAGTCTGTGGTCGGGTACTACAATACAGGCGACCGGGTAAAATATTGGGGCAAGCTTGGCGCTTTCTGGGGAGGTATCTGGGGTTTATTGTTTGGGTCAGCATTCTTTATGATTCCCGGATTTGGGCCGATTCTGGTTGCAGGCCCGCTGGTGGCCTGGCTGGTTGGAGCGTTGGAAGGTGCTGTAGTCGTTGGAGGTCTCAGCGCAATAGGCGCTGCCCTTTACAGCATAGGCATCCCAAAAGATAGTGTGATTAAATACGAGACGGCGATCAAGGCAGGCAAATATGTCATAGTCGCACATGGTACAGCCGATGAGGTGGCCAATGCCAAGAAAATCATCGAAGGCACAGAAGCGATTGAATCCGATGTGCACCACACGGAGCCTGTTAAAGTTTAGCATAGCGTCTCATCCCGGAAGGATATGGAACAGGGCGTAATTTTGAACAGCTTGGTCTTGCACGGCGGAGCCACCCTGTTTGTCGATTCAGTTTTAGGACCGGTTGTGATGTGCGACTACCGATTAATCGTGGGGAACATTTGCGAACAAAAGATAGTCTTGTTGGAAGGGAAGGCCAATGGCTGACCCCCTGACAATATTACCAGGGACACCCAAACGCATCGGAGTCGCCGCCGACCATGGAGGGTTTGAGTTGAAGGAATACCTCGTCGAGAGGTTGCGCGAGGCTGGCTACAAAGTGACTGAATTTGGTAATCGCCGGCTGAAGCCGGATGACGATTATCCGGATTTTGTTATACCACTGGCCCGTGCGGTTGCTCGCGGGAAGGTGAATCGCGGCATAGCCATCTGCGGCAGCGGCGTGGGGGCGTGCGTTGTCGCCAACAAAGTGGCAGGTGTACGTGCGAGCTTAATTCATGAAACTTTTTCGGCTCATCAGGGGGTTGAAGACGACGACATGAACATAATCTGCCTTGGCGGCCTCGTGGTTGGCCATTCGCTCGCCTGGGAATTGGTCAAAACATTTCTTCAGGCGCGATTCAGCGATGTAGATCGCTACCAGCGCCGCCTGGCTAAAGTTGCGGAACTGGAACACAAGGAGGCAATATCATGAAAGACAATCCTTTGAAAAAATTGGAAATGCTCGGTCAGTCAATATGGCTCGACTACATCCGACGTGACCTGATTACCGGTGGCGAGCTTCGACGTTTGATCGATGAGGATGGACTGCAAGGGATGACCTCGAACCCATCCATTTTTGAGAAGGCGATAGCGGAAAGCCATATTTACGATGAAGACATTCGGGACATAGCCCTTAAGAAAAAAGACGTCAAAGCAATCTATGAAGCTCTCAGCCAGCGCGACGTACAAAGCGCCGCTGACGAATTCAGGTCTGTGTATGAAAAAACGGATGACCAAGATGGATATGTCAGCTTGGAGGTCAATCCACATCTGGCGCATGACACCAAAGGCACAATTGAGGAAGCCCGCCGATTGTGGGCTGCACTGGACAGGCCCAACGTTTTAATCAAAGTCCCGGCGACGGCCTATGGGTTGCCTGCCATTCAGCAGCTCATCAGCGAAGGAATCAATGTCAACGTGACATTGCTCTTCGGATTGCCTCGTTATCGACAGGTGGCGGAAGCTTACATAGCCGGCATCGAATCGCGCGTAGCCCAGGGGAAGCCCGTGGAGTATGTGGCCTCTGTGGCCAGCTTCTTTGTGAGTCGTATCGATACATTGGTGGATTCGCTGCTGGAAAAACTCATTGCACAAGACGGCCCGAAGACGGACATCGCAAAAAAGGTGCATGGACAAGTTGCAATCGCCAGTGCGAAAATGGCCTATCAAATATACAAGGAAATCTTTGGTAATAATAGATTTAAGAAACTGGCCGACAAGGGCGCTCGTGTGCAGCGGCTGCTCTGGGCCAGCACAGGCACCAAGAACCCGGACTACAGCGATGTGAAATACATTGAATCGCTAATCGGTCCGGACACCGTAAACACGGTCCCGCTTGAAACCATCGACGCCTATCGTGATCACGGCGATCCGAAATCACGCCTTGAACAGGATGTCGAGGGAGCCAACTGGATAATGGCACGATTGCCGGAACTCGGGGTCAGCATCGACAAGGTAACTCAGCAGCTTGAAGATGAAGGCGTAAAGAAATTCGACGAGCCATTCGACAAGCTGATGGAGACCTTAACAGAAAAGTCATCTCGGCATTTGACGAGGAAACCATGAAAGTAAGTCCTTTTGCAGGCAAGCCGGCCGAGCCGGCGATGCTGGTTAACGTGCCCAAACTCGTCACGGCCTATTATACCGAGGTGCCTGATCCGTCGGTGCCGGCGCAACGGGTCGCATTCGGCACCTCAGGGCATCGCGGCTCAGCCTTCGACAAAGCATTCAACGAATGGCATATTCTGGCTATCAGTCAGGCGATTTGTCTGTACCGAAAGCAGCAGGGAATAAATGGGCCGCTGTTTCTCGGCATTGATACGCATGCGTTGTCTGAACCGGCTTTTGCCAGTGCGATGGAAGTGCTGGCGGCAAATACAATTGAAGTCATGATTGCGGAGAAAGATGAATACACCCCAACCCCTGTTATTTCTCATGCTATTATCACATACAACCGCGGGCGCAAGACAGGACTTGCCGATGGCATAGTGATCACGCCTTCGCATAATCCGCCTCATGATGGAGGTTTCAAGTACAATCCTCCTAACGGCGGGCCGGCTGAAACCGATGTCACCGATTGGATCGAAGCGAAGTCGAATGAATTTCTTGAGAGAGACCTTCGGGATGTAAAAAGGATTCCTTTCGAGAAGGCCCTTCGTGCCGGCACCACGCACCGGCATAATTACCTCGATGCTTATGTTAGCGATCTCGGCAATATTATCGATATGAACGCTATTCGTGACGCTAAGATTAGTATGGGGGTGGATCCGCTCGGCGGCGCAGGCGTCCATTACTGGGGGCCGATTGCTGAGCGATATGGGTTGAACCTGACAGTTGTCAACGAGGCAGTCGATCCAACCTTTCGTTTCATGACGGTGGATTGGGACGGCCAAATCCGTATGGATCCCTCCTCGCCTTATGCGATGCAAAGGTTGATTGGTTTAAAAGACCGCTTCGATATTGCCTTTGCGTGTGACACGGACCATGACCGGCACGGAATTGTCACCAGGAGTACAGGCCTGCTTCCACCCAATCACTACCTTTCGGCCGCTATTTTCTACCTTTTTCAACACCGACCGAAGTGGCTCAAGGAAGCGGCAGTCGGCAAGACGGTGGTGAGCAGCCAGATGATTGATTTCGTCACAGCGAAGCTTGGCCGCAAGCTCTACGAGGTGCCGGTAGGTTTCAAGTGGTTCGTTGATGGTTTACTCGATGGCTCTCTCGGCTTCGGTGGGGAAGAGAGCGCGGGCGCGTCTTTCGTCCGCATGGATGGCACAGTTTGGACAACGGATAAAGATGGAATCGTCCCAGCTTTACTTGCCGCGGAGATAACGGCTAAAATGGGCCGCGATCCCGGCCAGATATATCGTGAACTTACGCGTGAGTTCGGTGAGCCCGCTTACGACCGCGTTGAGGCGCCAGCTACCCCGGAGCAAAAGGAACTGTTGGCAAAACTATCACCCCAGCAGGTTAAGCTCACCGACCTGGCGGGTGAAAAAATCCAGACCATTCTCACCAGCGCGCCCGGCAACGGCGCTCCTATTGGCGGATTGAAAGTAATAGCAAAAAGTGGATGGTTCGCTGCTCGTCCATCCGGAACTGAAGACATCTACAAGATTTATGCGGAGAGCTTCCGTGGAGCGGATCATTTGCGTAGTATCCTGGAGGAAGCTCAGGGAATCGTCGATGATGCAGTTGGAGCTTCAGTTAAGAAAAAAACGTAAGGAGTAACAATGGACAAGCAAACATATGTCGGCAATCCAGCATACTCTTTTATGCCTGTGGAAGTCGAAGGGTTCGATTCGCTGGCCCAGCTTGCTCTGGATATGCGATGGTCCTGGAGTCATTATGGGGACAAAGTATGGAGACAGCTCGACCCGGAATTGTGGGAACTTACACAAAATCCATGGGTCGTATTGCAGACTGTTTCACGGGAAAAACTTAAAAACTTTTTGGCTAACACCGAATTTCGCAGGGAAGTGGATGAGCTTTTGAAACTCAAGAGCCGCAAGTCAGCAGCGCCCGCGTGGTTTCAGCAAAGTTATCCAAAAGCTCCTTTGACCTGTGTCGCTTATTTTTGCATGGAATTTATGCTGAGCGAGGCCCTGCCCATATATTCGGGCGGGCTTGGTAATGTGGCAGGCGACCAGCTCAAAGCCGCCAGCGATTTGGGTGTGCCGGTGGTCGGCGTGGGACTTCTATACCAGCAGGGCTATTTTCGCCAGGTGATTGATAAGGATGGAGCGCAACAAGCCCTGTTTCCATACAACGACCCTGGGCAATTGCCGATAACGCCTTTGCGAAAACCGAACGGGGAGTGGTTGCGGCTGGAAGTGAAGCTGCCCGGTTACTCGGTGTGGCTCCGCGCCTGGGAGGTGCAGGTCGGCAGAGTTAAACTTTACCTGCTGGACTCCAATGACGCTGCGAACTTTCCGGCTCATAGAGGAATTACAAGCGAGCTTTACGGTGGCGGGTCGGAATTGCGACTTAAGCAGGAAATGCTTCTCGGGATTGGCGGATGGCGACTGCTCCGCGCAATTGACATCCGGCCCGAGGTCTGCCACCTGAATGAAGGGCATGCCGCCTTCGCTGTGCTGGAACGCGCAAGAGATTTCATGGAAGATACAGGCCAACCTTTTGAAGCCGCGCTCGCGGTTACGCGGGCCGGCAATCTATTCACCACGCACACACCGGTAGCCGCCGGCTTTGACCGTTTTACTCCAGCCCTTATTGACCAATACCTTGGTTGGTATGCCCAGAAGAGGCTTGGTATTTCAACCATAGATTTGCTTGCGCTAGGCAGACAAAATCCGAATGACTCATCGGAACCGTTTAATATGGCTTACCTCGCCATACGAGGCAGCGGAGCGGTAAATGGCGTGAGCCGCTTGCATGGGAAAGTCAGCCGACACCTCTTTGAACCTCTCTTTCCAGGCTGGCCGGCAGATGAAGTGCCCATCGGATCCGTTACCAACGGAGTCCATACGTCAACCTGGGATTCAGCGGCGGCCGATGAACTTTGGACTGAAGCTTGCGGAAAAGACCGTTGGCTGGGAACGACGGAAACACTGGGCGAGAACATTCGCCGCATTCCCGATGCCAAGCTCTGGCAATTTCGTGCTGTGGCCCGTAAATCTCTCGTTGAATATGCCCGTGAACGGCTGTCTCGGCAACTGGCTGAGTCAGGCGCATCACCCGAAATGGTTGACGATACAAAGCATCTATTTGACCCAAACGCTTTAACGCTTGGTTTTGCACGCCGATTCGCGACCTACAAGAGACCGAATCTGCTGCTGCATGATCCGCAGCGACTACTTCGCCTGTTGACCGACACTCAGCGTCCTGTTCAACTCATTATTGCCGGTAAGGCCCATCCGAAAGACAAGGCAGGGCAGGAACTGATTCAGGAATGGACGCGTTTTATCCGGCGGCCCGAGGTGCGTTCACATGCGGTATTCCTTAGCGACTATGATATGCATTTGACCGGGCATCTGGTGCAGGGGGTGGATGTCTGGATTAACACGCCGCGGAGGCCATGGGAGGCGAGCGGAACCAGCGGTATGAAAGTGCTTGTCAATGGAGGCGTCAATCTGTCGGAGCTGGATGGCTGGTGGGCCGAAGCATACACACCGGAAGTTGGGTGGGCACTGGGAGACGGCCAGGAACATGGCGACGACCCGGCCTGGGACACTGTCGAAGCAAACTCGCTTTACAACCTGCTCGAACACGAATTAGTCCCTGAGTTTTATAACCGTGATGAGAAGGGTATTCCTAAAGCATGGGTAGCGCGTATTCGTGAAAGCATGGCGATGTTGACGCCTCGCTTTTCAGCCAACCGCACCGTGCGAGAATACACTGAGCAGCATTATCTTCCGGCTGCGGCATCCTATCGTGTCCGTGCTTCCGATAAAGGCGCAATGGGCAAAAAGCTGGTAGATTGGCGGCATACTCTCGAACAAAAATGGGTTGCGATGAGTTTCGGCGAAATAAAGGTTGAAACCAGCGGACAGCAGCACATATTTGAAATTGAGGTCTATCTCAACGACATCGACCCGAATGCGGTTCGAGTGGAGCTTTATGCGGATGGGATAAATGGCGATAGTCCGGTACGGCAGGATATGAAGCAAAGCCGACAACTGGCCGGCGAGGCGAGAGGTTATATCTACAACGTAACGGTATCAGCGACCCGGCCTGCGACGGACTATACGGCAAGGGTGATACCGAACTATGATAGTGTTGCGGTCCCTCTGGAAGCCGCTCAAATACTGTGGCAGCGATGATTCGATCGATGGAAGAAAAGACGATAAAAAAAGCGGCAAAAACTAATAATGCGATAAAACATCCGGGCATGGGTGCTAGCCCTGGTGCAAAGGGGGTAACCTTTCGAGTATGGGCTCCCCATGCCGAAAAAGTTTACGTGACCGGGACCTTCAATAACTGGAGCAAAACCTCAACGCCTCTGTTCGGTGAGAAGAACGGCTGCTGGTCAACTGAAGTGCCGGGAGCGAAAGCAGGAGATGAATACAGATATATGATTCACACTCCTGTTGATTGGAAGCTCCCACCTTTGTCTCATATTGACCCTTATGCCAGAAAAGTAACGAACTCAATTGGTAACGGAATTATCTACGACCCTAAAGAGTTTAATTGGGGTAGTGACAACTTTAAAATGGCCTCGCGGAATGATCTGGTAATTTACGAGATGCACGTCGGCACCTTTAACGTTAAAACAAAGGGACACCCGGGCACGTTCGATAGTGCCATTGAAAAATTGTCCTATCTTCAGGAACTGGGTATCAATGCTGTGGAAGTGATGCCGGTCGCGGAGTTTCCAGGCGACTTTTCGTGGGGTTACGATCCGTCTCATCCCTTTGCAGTTGAAAGTAGTTACGGTGGGCCGGATGCCTATAAGCGATTTGTTAAAGCGGCCCACGAGCATGGTATTGCTATCATCGTAGATGTCGTTTACAACCACTTTGGCCCCACTGATCTTGATTTATGGCTGTTTGACGGTTGGAGCGAAAATGAGAAAGGTGGAATTTACTTTTACAATGATCGCCGCTCACATACTCCCTGGGGTGAGACACGCCCCGATTATGGCCGGGGTGAAGTCCGCCAATATATACGCGATAATGCTATGATGTGGTTCGAGGAGTACCACGCCGACGGCTTACGCCTGGACGCCATATCCTATATTCGAAATATTGAGGGCAGGGACACGGATACGCCTGATGACATTCCCCAAGGATGGAGCTTGATGCAGTGGATCAATGAAGAAATCCAACAACGGTTCCCCGGTAAAATCAGCATCGCCGAAGGTATGCATAATAACGCATGGGTCACCAAAGATGTGGGGGCGGGCGGTGCCGGCTTCAATGCGCAATGGGATAGGGGATTTGTAAACCCCGTTCGCCAGGCTGTTATTGTTCGTGATGATACATCCCGCGATCTTGGGTCAGTCAGTAAAGCTATTGAGCGTCGCTACGGCTTAGATGTCTTTCGGCGGGTCATTTTTACCGAGTCGCACGACGCAGTCGCTAATGGTCGGGCCCGCGTGCCCGAGGAGATTTGGCCAGGTAACGTGGATAGCTGGTTTTCCAAGAAACGCTCTACGTTGGGCGGTGCTCTTGTTCTTACTTCGCCCGGTATCCCGATGATTTTTGAAGGGCAAGAGTTCCTGGAAGATCGCTGGTTCCAGGATAAAGTCCCGATCGACTGGTCCCGAGCCGAGGACGAACATGGTATTCTCGGAATGTACCGGGATATGATCGCCCTACGGCGCAACTTGTCGGGAGTGACGCAGGGGTTGTGCGGTCAGAATATCCATATCTATCATTTTGACGGTGGGGCCAAGATCATCGCTTTCCATCGCTGGGACAAACAAGGCCCAACCGATAGCGTAGTTGTTGTAGTTAATATGACGAATCAAAACCGAGATGGTTATACAATCGGTTTTCCGCGGGCCGGACTGTGGAAAACGCGATTTAACAGTGACTCATATAACTATGGCCCAAATTTTGCAAATCATCCCACGCCCGATGTAGAAGCCCATGAGGAAAAAATCGATGGACTGCCCTGCTCCGGCAAAATCAGTATCGGGCCATACACGGTGGTAATTTTTTCGCAGGATAAATAAGAACCCATTTATGGAAATTTCAAAGAAAACCCTGAACGCATATCAGCAGCCAAGTAACCTCCCTGGCGGCAACGGAACGCATTATTCCGTTCAACCATTGGAAAAGGCCCAAGCTGATTCTCGCCTGAAGCAGGTCGGGACGAACGAGATTGCCCGAGAGAAACGTAAATCTGCCACTGAAGTGCGGAGGGGCGTTCCTTTGCCGTTGGGAACCCATGAATCTGAGGGAGGAGTTAACTTTGCCTTATTTAGCCGTTACGCCAGCCGCGTTCGGCTTGAGTTGTTTGATAAACCCATAGACGCAAAGCCGGCCAAGGTTATTGATTTTGATCCCGCACGCAACCGCACTGGTGATGTGTGGCACGCATGGGTTGAAGGGATTCGTTCCGGACAACTCTATGCCTACCGGGTGGATGGTCCATACCAACCCAGGAAAGGATATCGATTCAATTTTAACAAGCTGCTCCTGGACCCATGTGCGACAGCGATCTCGCCGTTGCCTGATTGGGATTTTGGCCCGGCGAGTGGATATGACCTGTCTGCGCCAGAGCGAGACCTGGTATGTTCGAAAGTCGATGATGCCGGAGCCATGCCGAAATGCGTATTCACTTATGAGCACTTCCACTGGCATGGCGACCGGCAGCTCAGACATACTTGGTCAAAGACAGTGATTTACGAAACGCATGTTCGTGGTTTCACCATTCATCCCAGCTCCGGTGTGGAACATCCAGGCACGTACCGCAGCCTGACAGAAAAGATACCCTATTTAAAGGAACTGGGAGTGACGGCGGTGGAATTGATGCCCGTGCAGGAGTTCAATGAAAACCAGGCAAGGGGCATCCATTCGCAGACTGGCAAGCCGCTCAGAAATTATTGGGGCTACGATCCCGTGGTCTTCTTTGCGCCCAAGGCTTCCTACAGCAGTTCGGGAGGGATAGGCCAGCAGAATCTGGAGTTTAAGGAGATGGTGAAGGCCCTACATGACGCAGACATCGAAGTGATCTTGGACGTGGTATTCAATCATACGGCGGAGGGAGACGAAATGGGGCCGACGCTGGGTTTCCGCGGGATTGACAACGCAATCTTCTACACGCTGGCGGGCGACAAACGCTTCTACAAGGACTACGCGGGCACAGGCAACACCGTCAACGCCAACCATCCCGTGGTGCGGGACCACATTTTAGCCGCGCTCCGTTATTGGATGGTCGAGATGCATGTCGATGGGTTCCGATTTGACTTGGCGTCGATTCTCGGCCGGGACGGCACCGGCAAGCTGTTAGCCAATGCTCCTCTTCTCGAACGGATCGCCGAGGACCCGATCTTGAGAGACGTTAAAATAATCGCCGAAGTGTGGGACACCGCCGGTGCGTACGAGGTGGGTAGTTTTTCAGAGCGGCGATGGGCGGAGTGGAACGGCCGGTACCGAGATGATGTCCGGCGTTTCTGGCGCGGCGATGATGGGATGCTCGGTTCGTTTGCCAGCCGGATCTGCGGCAGTGCCGACATCTATACCAAGTCGGGCAAAGGCCCCGAGGGCAGCATCAACTTCATCACTTGCCACGATGGCTTCACTCTGAACGACATAGTGAGCTATCGCTACAAGCGTAATGAAACAAACGGAGAAAACAACCATGACGGCACAAACTACAACTTCAGCGAGAACTACGGAGTTGAAGGCGAGACAACGGATGCCGGGATCGAGGCCTTGCGGAAAGGCCAAATCAAGAACTTCCTGCTGACTCTGTTAATCTCGCGTGGGGTCCCCATGTTGCTCGGCGGGGACGAATTTCGCCGCACGCAAGGTGGCAATAACAACGCCTACTGCCAGGACAACGAGACGAGTTGGTATGACTGGAGCTGTCTGGAACAGCACAGAGACATTTTCCGCTTCACCCGTGGCATGATCAACTTTCGTCGTGCCCATCCGATTCTGAGTAAGGAGCAATTCTACACGGATGCTGAGATTCGTTGGTTTGGCCCGCAAGGAGGATTGCCAAACTGGGCCGACCCGAAAGGAAAACATTTTGCCTGTCTGATCCACGAAGATGAGCAGCACGAACTTTGCCTGATGTTCAATGCCGGCGCCGATGCGGTCGATTTCCGTTTGCCCCCCGTAATACCGGGGGCTCGGTGGCATCTGGCCGTTGATACCTCTCGTGAAGCGCCACAAGATTTGTTTGCTGCGGGCGAGGAACCACTTTGGGAAGATTCACAAACTTACCACCTGAGTCCCCGATCCAGCGCGATACTTCTGGCTCGAGGAACGAACTATCAAAGACGACAGACGGCGTTGAAGGAGGTCAAATGAAAAAGAACAGTTCAATTACGGCATTGTTCGTGGATATCGGCGGCGTTTTGCTTACTGACGGATGGAGTCACGAGTTCCGCAAACTGGCGGCCAAGGCGTTCGACCTGAATCCGGAAGAGATGGAAAGCCGGCATAACCAGGCCTTCGACACTTACGAGTTGGACAAGCTCACTTTGGAAGAATACTTAAGTCGCGTGGTGTTTTACCGGAAGCGATTGTTCACACGGGCTCAGTTTCAGAAATTTATGTTCGCCCAGTCGAAGCCATATCCCAAAATGATTGAGCTGGTCCGCCGGCTTAAGGCACGGTATGGATTGAAGATTGTCGTGGTCAGCAACGAAGCACGCGAACTGAATTCGCACCGAATTCGAAAATTCAAGCTTGATGGGTTCGTGGATTTTTTCGTTTCATCCTGCTTCGTTCATTTGCGAAAGCCCGACGCGGACATCTTTCGTGTCGCGCTCGATACTTCACAGGTTCCGGCCAATCAGGTTGTATATATTGAGAATCTCCCGATGTTCGTCCAGATTGCGGAAGGTTTGGGAATTCGAGGTATTTGTCACACGGATTACAAGTCCACGTGTGCGAAACTGGCTTCTTTTGGATTGGGGGTTGCAGAATGACAAACCAGTCAGCCACAAAACTGACTCACGCTGCCGTGCTGACAATCAATGGCGGCTCATCGAGCATCAAGTTCGCATCGTTCGAGACCGGCGACTCGCTCCGACGGATTCTGAAAGGCTGGATTGAGATGACTGATCGGCAAATCGCGGTGAAAGTTCGCGAGTACCTTCATAATTGGAGGCCGGCCATCACATGGAGAGTAAACCACCCAACACAGTGTGGCAGCAAGATTATGTTGGAGATATCATCGTGAAATCGAAGAAAAAAAGAGACTTTTCAGTGGAATGCTACGAGGCACCAACCATCAATCCCGAACCTCCAAGCTCGGCGACAGATGCGCCGCATCCGCCCGCTTTAGTCGCTAATTCTGCGTCGGCTGACCCAGCCATACTTCAGAAGGAGTTGGCCGCACAGAAGAACGATTACCTGCGCCTCGCCGCCGACTTTGATAATTTCCGAAAGCGCACCCGGCGAGATTCCGACCAACAAGCTGCGGCCCAAAAGGAAGCATTCATCCGCGAGTTGCTGCCCATTCTCGATAGTTTCGAACGCGCCATGGCTTACGAGCAATCCATTTCCTCCGAGCCATTGCATCAAGGTCTGACGATGACGATGCAGCAGATGGGCCAGTTGCTCCACCGCCACGGCATCGAGGCTGTCGAGGACGTGGGGCGGCCCTTCGATCCCTACCGGCATGAGGCTGTTTCCGTGCGGAACGACCCAAGCCAGCCCGATCAGATCATCCTCGAAGTTGTTCAGCATGGCTACTGCCTCGGCGATAAGGTCTTTCGTCCAGCCAAGGTCATTGTAAATGATCTGAGTTATTTCCCCGGAGGCCGTCATGCCCGTTGAATTCAAAGACTACTATGACGTCCTCGGCGTTGCTCGAGACGCCGGCGATGAGGAAATCAAGAAGGCATTCCGCAAGCTTGCCCTCAAGTACCACCCTGACAAGAACCCAGATAACAAGAAAGAGGCAGAGACAAAGTTCAAGGAAATCAACGAGGCCAACGAAGTCCTCGGCGACCCGGAGAAACGGCGAAAGTATGATCAGCTGGGAGTAAACTGGAACCATCCCCACCAGCAGCCGGCATCATCGCAAGGCGGATTTGGTGGAGGTTACGAAGATGCTTCCCAATTCCATTTCGATGGCACGGGCTTCAGCGATTTCTTCGAGCAGTTCTTCGGCAGTCACGGTCGTGCATCCGGTGGGTTTGGCCGAACACAGGGGCCTGGTATGGGGAGCGAGACAGTCGCCCATCGCGGCCAGGATATCGAGGCCGACATCCTGGTGACGCTGGACGAAATCATGCATGGTTCGACACGCACAATCCAGATGCATCGTACCGATCCGCGCACGGGGCAATCGGTTATGCAGACTTTGCGGGTAAAAATCCCACCCGGCGTTCGGGAGTCGCAGCTCATCCGTCTGGCGAGCAAAGGCCGGGAAGGCGTTGGCGGGGGTGATCCGGGAAACCTGTATTTGAGGGTAAAATTCGCCCAGCACCCCGACTTCCGCGTGCGTGGCGCCGACCTGTATTACGATTTGGATCTGGCCCCGTGGGAAGCGGTGCTGAGTACCACCGTCGACATCCCAACTTTGGATGGAACGGTGTCCTTGAGAATCCCGGCGGGCACCAAGGCTCACCAGCAATTACGTTTACGCGGAAAAGGTTTACCCACGAAAGACGGAACGCGGGGCGACATGTATGCCGTCGTGTCCATCCAGGTCCCGGCGCATCTGACGCCGGAACAAAAAGTCCTGTGGGAACAGTTGGCCACAAAATCGACTTTTAACCCGAGGCAATCCTTATGAGTAAACGATTTATTCCTGACAATCCTCCATCCCTAGCGATAGAGTTGTTTCAGCCGAAGCCAAACGTTCTATACAGCCTCGATGAGACTGCACATTTGGCGGGTGTCCCCCGCCGTTCCATTCTGATCTATTGTCGCGCCGGCCTTATACGACCTGTCGTTCAACCGCCGTATGGGGTGATGGAATTTACGGAAGAGGCGATTTATACCATACGTCGAATTGAGTACTTACGAACCGTTCACGGCCTAGATTTAGCTTGGCTCAAAACCATGTTCGATCTGCTCGATGAGGTGGAGCGTCTGCGCGCCGAATTGCGTTTTTTGCGTAATCATTGAGAATACGAATATACACGAGACTTATACCTATGGCAAAAAAACTAAATCAAGCCTATATCTTGACAATCAATGGCGGCTCATCGAGCATCAAGTTCGCGCTGTTCGATGCTGGTGACTCGCTGCAGCGGATTCTGGAAGGTGCAATTGAACGGATTGGACTGCCGGAGACCACCCTGCGGGTGAAAGGATTGAACCGGTCGGACAACTTTTCACGGTTAGTGACTGCGCCGGATCACACGGCAGCGGTTAATGTTCTGATGGATTGGATCGAGGAACAAGGCGGGCGTGACACATTGACTGCGGTGGGACATCGCGTGGTGCATGGCGGGCCGAAGTATAGCGAGCCGCAGCGAATCACTGCGGAAATGGTTGAGGAACTGCGCCAGCTCAGTCCATTCGATCCGGAACATTTGCCGGAGGAGATACTGTTGACCGAAGCGTTTCATCGCCGATTTCCTGACCTTCCCCAGGTGGCGTGTTTCGACACGGCTTTTCACCATGACCTGCCGCGTGTGGCCAGGTTGTTGCCTATTCCTCGCCGCTACGAAGCGCAGGGGGTGCGACGGTACGGGTTTCACGGCCTGTCCTATGCTTATTTGATGGAGGAACTTGCTCGTGTTGCAGGTACGAAAGTGGCACAAGGCCGGGTCATCCTCGCCCACCTCGGCAATGGGGCAAGTTTGGCGGCTGTGCGTGACGGCAAATCGATGGACACAAGCATGAGTTTCACCCCGACAGCCGGAGTGCTGATGAGTACCCGCTGCGGCGATCTCGACCCCGGACTGGTTTGGTATCTGGCACGCATCGAAAAAATGAGCGATAAGCAATTCAACGAAATGGTCAATTTCCAGTCCGGTCTGCTCGGGGTGTCGGAGACCAGTTCCGACATGCGTGATTTGCTCGACCATGAAAAGCAAGATGTGCGTGCGGCTGAAGCTGTCGCGATGTTTTGCTACCAGGTCAAGAAATGGATCGGCGCATTCGCGGCGGCGCTGGGCGGACTGGATACACTGATATTTTCCGGCGGTATCGGGGAGAACTCGCCCACGGTCCGTGCCAGGATTTGCGACGGGCTGGGATTTCTTGGAATCGAGATTGAAGAAAAACGAAACGCAACGAATGAGGGCGTGATTTCCGCACAGACCAGCCGAGCCGCTATTCGCGTCATCCACACGGACGAAGAACTGATGATAGCCAAGACGGTTTGCCGTGTTCTCGGCCTTGGCTGAAAAAGTAAATAAAGGAAAATTAAACTATGAAAACTAAAAATATTTCACCAGAACTGCTTCACAAGATGGATGCCTATTGGCGCGCCGCCAACTATCTGTCGGCCGGCCAGATTTATCTTTACGACAACACACTGCTGAAGCGGCCGCTGAAACTGTCGAATGTGAAGCCGCCCTCGCCAACGCAATATGAGTGTTGGCACCCGTGCAGATCGCGGTGAAACCGATTTATCAAACGCGCTGTCAGCCGGGCGACAGCAAACAAAAACGAAAGGATTACTATTATGCTAAACAAAGCCAAAACACTAAAAGGTTACAAATTGCACTGCCTCGACGGGGAAATAGGGGAGGTCAAAGAATTCTACTTCGATGACCAGTACTGGGCGATTCGCTATCTGGTCGCCGACACAGGAAACTGGCTTACGGGCAGGCAGGTGTTGATCTCCCCGTATGCGATGGGCATTATGAATAAAGAAAAGCAATACATCACCATTGAGTTGACCAAAAAGCAGATTGAGAACAGTCCATCTTTGAGCAGCGACAAGCCCGTCTCACGACAATTCGAGGAGGCCTACTACGGGTATTATGAATGGCCGATGTATTGGGGTGGTCCATACATGTGGGGATCTGATCCCTACATTGTGCGTGACCGTGAAAAATGGAACAAATCCACCAAAGGTGAGAAAGGGTGGGATCCTCATTTGCGAAGCACTCACGACGTGAGTGGTCATAGCATCCAAGCCGAAGACGGCGAAATTGGCCATGTCGAGGATTTTATCATCGATGACGAGACGTGGGCAATTCGTTATATAATCATCGACACGCGGAACTGGTGGCCGGGGAAAAAGGTCCTGGTTTCACCACAATGGATCAAACGCGTTAGTTGGGATGAGTCGAAAGTCTTCGTCAATCTTTCCCGAGCGAGCATCAAGCTATCGCCGGAATACTCGGAGGGGTCTCTGCTAACTCGGGATTATGAGACCGAACTGCATCGACATTATAATCGCCCAGGATACTGGGGCGATGAACCGGTTGCCAAGAAGCATTCCCGTTGAAGCAAACATGAGAAAGGGTTTTCTTGTATGCGTGACTTATATCGATCGTGAAACGCAGGACGTCAACATTGAACAAAAAGAAAGGAATAGAACATGAAAAACCAAAGGAATATGAACCTCGTTATCTGTTCAGGTCTCGCATTGGCCTTGGCTCTCGTCATCTGGTCTCCAGTCCAAGCGTTATCTGCCCAGCCTGTGGATGGGAACATGATGAATAACGCTAACGATGGGAATATGATGAACCACACTGACGGCGGGAACATGATGAACCAGACTGACAAGGGGAACGTGATAAACCACACTAACGGCGGGATGAGTGGATGGACGAGCGGGTTGATCTGGACGGTGGTCGGCGTACTGGTGGTAGTCCTGCTAAGAGTCGTTACCATCAAGAGGTTCAAGAAATAATCGTGCGTTCACGACCCGCTGGTGTTCGCTGGCGGCAGCGTCATTCGCACGAATGAAGAATTGATGATTGCGAACACGGTCTGTCGCGTTTTGGGTCTTAAAATTAAAAAGGAAAATGATTATGAAACCAGAAAAAGTGTCTGAAAAGAAAATAATTAAGGAAGTAAGTGAAGGGTTTGAAGAGAACATTGTTACCAAAACGAAAAAGATGGATGTTAAGGATAAGCCATTATCGCAAGAACTTCTGCGAAAGATAAACGCCTATTGGCGTGCCGCCAATTATTTGTCGGTCGGGCAGATTTATCTCTACGACAATCCGCTGCTGAAGCAGCCGCTGAAACTGTCGCATGTGAAGCCGCTGGTGGTCGGACACTGGGGGACGACGCCGGGTCAGAACTTCATCTACGTGCATTTGAACCGGGTCATCAAGAAGTACGACCTGGATATGTTCTACATCGCCGGTCCCGGTCACGGCGGCCCGGCTATTGTGGGCAATGTTTACCTCGAAGGCACATGGACTGAAGTTTATCCGAACGTCACCCAGGACGAAGCCGGGCTGAAAAAGCTGTTCACGCAATTCTCGTTTCCCGGCGGGATTTCCAGTCATGTTGCGCCGACAACGCCGGGGTCGATTCATGAAGGTGGTGAGCTGGGGTACTCGCTCAGCCATGCCTTTGGGGCCGCGTTTGACAATCCCGATCTGGTCGTTGCTTGTGTTATCGGCGACGGTGAAGCGGAAACGGGTCCCTTGGCGACCGCATGGCAGTCCAACAAGTTTCTCAACCCAATTACCGACGGAGCCGTGCTGCCGATCCTGCACCTCAATGGCTACAAGATCAGCAACCCGACCGTCTTGGCCCGCATCGAGCATGAGGAATTGGAGCAATTTCTGCGTGGTTGCGGCTGGACGCCTTACTTTGTGGAAGGTGATGAGCCGGAAGTGATGCATCAACTCATGGCCGGTACCATGGAAAAAGCCATCGAAGACATCAAGCATATCCAAAAGAATGCACGAGACAAAAATGACACCACTCGACCTCGCTGGCCAATGATCGTTTTGAGGTCACCCAAGGGCTGGACGGGACCGAAAGTCGTCGATGGTCTGCAAATTGAGGGTACGTTCCGAGCGCACCAGGTACCGCTCCTGGTGGATTCCGAGCATCCCGATCATGTCAAGCAGCTTGAAAGTTGGATGAAGAGCTACAAGGCAGAAGAACTGTTCGATGAGGATGGCCGACTCATACCGGAATTGGCCGAACTGGCGCCCAAAGGTGAGCGAAGGATGGGGGCCAATCCTCACGCCAACGGCGGTATCCTGCTGCGCGACCTGCGAATGCCGGACTTCCACGTTCACGCGGTGAATGTGCCTTCGCCCGGCGCCGTTGATGGCCAGGATACGCTCGTGCTGGGTAAGTTCCTGCGTGACGTGGCCAAGTTAAATCAGGATCAGCGTAATTTCCGGATATTCGGTCCCGATGAGACACTCTCGAATCTCCTGGGTGCGGTCTTTGAAGCAACCAACCGTCAGTGGGACGCCCGGGAAGTAAAAAATGATGAATTCCTCGCGCCCGCTGGACGCGTGCTGGACTCGATGCTCAGCGAGCATCAATGCGAGGGCTGGCTGGAGGGTTATCTGCTCACCGGACGGCACGGGTTGTTTAACAGCTATGAGGCCTTCATTCGCATCGTCGATTCGATGTTCAGCCAGCACGCCAAGTGGCTGAAGGTAACGTTGGAACTACCATGGCGCCGGAAGATCGCCTCGCTAAACTATCTGCTTGCCTCCCACGTCTGGCAACAGGATCACAACGGTTTCACGCACCAGGATCCCGGTTTCCTCGATCACGTCATCAACAAGAAGGCCGATATCGTGCGCGTTTACCTTCCGCCCGACGCCAACTGCCTGTTGTCGGTTTTTGATCACTGCCTGCGCAGCCGACACTATGTCAACGTGGTGGTTGCAGGAAAACACGCGCTGCCCCAATGGCTGACCATGGACGCGGCGGTCGTACATTGCACGGAAGGAATTGGCATCTGGCAGTGGGCCAGCAACGACCAAGGCGCCGAGCCGGACGTAGTGATGGCCTGTTGCGGAGACACGCCCACGCTGGAAATCTTGGCTGCCGTTTCCATCCTTCGCAAACATCTGCCCGACCTGAAAATCCGGGTGATTAATGTTGTCGATCTCATGAAGCTGCAGCCGCAAACCGAGCACCCTCACGGGTTGAGCGAAACGGATTACGACTCGCTCTTCACGAAAGACAAACACATCATCTTTGGCTTTCATGGATACCCCTGGCTGGTACACCGGCTGACCTACCGCCGGACCAACCGAAACCTCCACGTCAGGGGCTATGTGGAAGAGGGCACTATCACAACGGCCTTTGACATAAGGGTGCAGAACGAGATGGACAGATTCCACCTGGTGCAAGACGTGGTCGATCGGCTACCGCAGTTGGGCGCCAAGGGAGCCTACCTGAAGCAAATGGTGCAGGATAAGCTTATCGAACACAAGCAGTATATCGACAAGCACGGCGAAGACATGCCGGAAATACGCAACTGGAAATGGATATAGAAAAGGAATAAGATCACCGTATCGGGATTATTGGAAATTGAATCAAGAAAGGACGGAAACAATGAATGAAAATGGACAAAATCACCATCGGCAGGAAAGGGAGGAGCACAACAAGGTTCATCATGACCCTAAGCCTTACTGGAAACGGATACATCATACCTGGAGTTTTTGGATTTTCTTGTTTTTGATGTTAGCTGCCATGATATATTACACACTGAGCGGTAACTTGTCGCGGTGGCCTTACTACATCCAACCACAGCAGCCGCCTTCAGGCGCCGTCGGAAAATAAGTAGGGTCCCCACAAACTTTCACAACCAAGGAACCATAACAAATGAATATGCAAGAGCTTATAGATACCGCGAGGATGCTGGTCGCCGGCGACAAGGGCCTGCTGGCGATGGATGAAAGTAATCCAACCTGCAACAAACGATTTGCCAGGTTGGGGATTCCCCAGACCGAGGAGACCCGGCGCGCCTATCGAGAATTGATTGTGACCACTCTTGGTTTAGGTGAGTTTATCAGCGGCGTCATCCTTTATGATGAGACCATCCGTCAGTCCAGGAAAGATGGTACTCCGTTTGTTAAAGTCATCACCGATGCGGGAATCATTCCCGGCATTAAAGTTGACACCGGCGCAAAGGACATGGCAGGTCATCCCAAAGAGAAAATAACTGAAGGTCTGGACGGATTGCGCGACCGCCTGGCTGAATACTCTCAAATGGGCGCCCGTTTTGCCAAGTGGCGCGCGGTGATTGCCGTGGGCGATTGTCTTCCCAGCCGGGGTTGCATCGAGGCCAACTCGCATGCGTTGGCTCGCTATGCCGCGTTGTGCCAGGAAGCCGGACTGGTCCCAGTCGTCGAGCCGGAAGTGCTAATGGAAGGCGAACATACCTTGGAGCGGTGCAGCGAGGTAACGGAGGAAGTCCTGCGAACGGTTTTCAACCAGCTTTACACACAACGGGTAATGCTGGAGGGTATGATCCTGAAGCCCAATATGGTGCTTCCGGGATTGACCTGCCCCAAGCAGGAAGCGGTGGACGAGGTGGCTGACGCCACGGTGAAGTGTCTCTTGCGAGCCGTTCCCGCTGCCGTTGGGGGGATTGCGTTCTTGTCGGGTGGCCAATCCGGGGAACTGGCCTCGGCCCGTTTGAATGCCATGAATGTTAGATTCAAGTCGCGACTGCCTTGGGCGTTGGCGTTTTCGTTTGCCCGCGCTATCCAGCAACCGGCTTTGGAGATTTGGCAAGGCAATGAGGCCCACGTGTTGGCAGCACAGCAAGCTTTATATCATCGAGCAATATGCAACCGGGCTGCTCGACGTGGCGAATACAATGCCGCGATGGAAAGGACATGAATATGTCAAAAAACATAATACCACTTACTAAGCTCGCGGCATGGCAGGCCCTCGAAGCCCATTACTCGAAAGTCCGGGAGTTGCATCTTCGGAAGCTCTTCGCGGACGATCCAAAGCGAGGGGAGCAAATGACAGCTGAGGCCGTCGGCATCTACTTTGACTATTCGAAACACCGCATCACCGACGAGACGATTAAGCTCCTGGTGCAATTGGCGGAGGAATCTGGCCTGCGTGCTCGCATTGATGCCATGTTCCGGGGTGAGAAGATCAACGTCACGGAAAAGCGGGCGGTCCTGCACGTTGCCTTGCGCGCCCCTAAAGGGCAATCCATTGTTGTGGACGGCGAAGACGTTGTGCCTCAGGTCCACGCTGTGCTCGAGAAGATGGCCGACTTTTCCACCCGGCTACGTAGTGGGGAGTGGAAAGGCCACACCGGTAAGCCGATCCGCAACGTCATCAATATCGGCATCGGTGGGTCTGACCTGGGACCGGTGATGGCGTACGAGGCATTGCGGCATTACAGCCAGCACGACCTGACTTTCCGTTTCGTATCCAACATTGACGGGACTGACTTCGTTGAGGCCACTCGTGACCTCGATGCCGAGGAAACATTGTTTATCATTTCGTCGAAGACCTTTACAACTCTGGAGACGATGACCAACGCGCACACGGCCCGCGACTGGGCCCTTAAGACTTTGAAACATCCGGCTGCTGTTGCCAGGCATTTTGTTGCTGTCTCGACCAACGCCGGGGAAGTGACTAAATTCGGCATCGATACCGCAAATATGTTTGAGTTTTGGGATTGGGTTGGCGGGCGCTACTCAATGGACTCGGCGATCGGTCTCTCGACGATGGTTGCCATCGGCCCCGAAAATTTCCGCGCCATGCTCGACGGTTTTCACCAGATGGACGAACATTTTCGCACTGCGCCTTTCGAACGCAACTTACCGGTACTCATGGGGCTGCTGGGTATTTGGTACAACAACTTTTTCGATACACAGACTATTGCTGTTCTGCCGTATGAACAGTACCTGAAGCGTTTTCCGGCTTACCTCCAGCAGTTGACGATGGAGAGCAATGGTAAACATGTTACGCTTGATGGGGCCCAGGTCGCTTACCAAACCGGTTCGATCTACTGGGGAGAGCCAGGCACCAATGGCCAGCATTCCTTCTACCAATTAATTCATCAGGGGACCAAGCTAATCCCTTGTGACTTTATTGCATTTATGCAGCCGCTTAATCCTATTGGCCGTCACCACGACTTGCTCTTGGCTAATGTTTTTGCTCAGGCAGAGGCGCTGGCTTTTGGCAAAACGCCTCAGGAGCTCCGAGCTGAGGGTACGCCAGAATGGCTCCTGCCACACCGAACCTTCGAGGGCAACCGTCCGTCCAGTACGATCGTTTTGGAGCGATTGACCCCGGAGGCGATTGGTAAGCTTGTAGCATTATATGAACACAGCGTCTTCACTCAAGGTATCATTTGGGACATTGACTCATTTGACCAGTGGGGGGTCGAACTTGGAAAGGTGCTTGCCGAGAACATCATCCCAGAACTAGAAACGGGTGCCAAGAGCCAACTCAAGCACGATAGCTCAACCAACACCTTGATACGACGCTGCAGAAAATACAAGGAGAATACCCACTTATGAAACCTAATACTGAACAGACAAATGTTCCCGAATCAAAGCCCGAATCGAAGGACGATCTAAAATCCCTGCCCATGCCGGAATTGGAGAAAAAACTGGCGTCGTCGCCGGAAGGCCTCAGTCAAGCAGAGGCGCAGAAACGGCTGACCCAATATGGGCCTAACGAGATTGAAGAAAAGAAAACCAATCCGTTCCTGAAATTCCTCAGTTATTTTTGGGGGCCCATTCCGTGGATGATCGAGGTGGCGGTAATTCTGTCGGGTGTGGTCCGGCACTGGCCGGATTTTTTCATCATCCTCCTTTTGCTTGTTGCCAACGCCGTGGTCGGATTCTGGGAAGAACGCCAGGCGGGCAACGCCATCGCTGCCCTGAAGGCCAAACTGGCTATCAAGGCCAGAGTGAAACGCGACGGAAAGTGGGTCACCCCGGAAGCGCGCGAGTTGGTACTGGGAGACGTCATCCGCCTGCGACTTGGCGATATTGTGCCGGCGGACGCGCGCTTGCTGGCGGGCGACGAAGTGTCGGTGGATCAATCCGCACTGACCGGCGAATCTTTGCCGACGACGCGCAAATCCGGCGAGGCGGTGTTTTCCGGCTCGATTATCCGGCGCGGCGAAATCGGCGCTATGGTGTATGCGACGGGCGGGAATACTTATTTTGGCAAGACGGCGCAACTGGTGCAGGAGGCGCACACCGTAAGCCATTTTCAACGTGCGGTGCTGAAGATTGGCAATTATCTGATAATTCTTGCGGTGGCTCTGGTGGCGGTGATTATTGCAGTCGCGATCTTTCGCGGCGATAAGATACTTACCACGCTGCAGTTCGCCCTGGTGCTGACCGTGGCCGCGATTCCTGTAGCGATGCCGACAGTGTTGTCGGTAACAATGGCGGTCGGCGCTCGACTGCTCGCCAAAAAAGAGGCGATTGTCAGCCGGCTGGTAGCCATCGAGGAATTGGCTGGCGTGGACGTGCTATGCGCGGACAAGACGGGCACCCTGACCCAGAACAAGCTGACGCTGGGCGATCCGTTCAGCGTGAACAATTGTCCCGCCGATCAAGTTATTCTCAATGGTGCGCTGGCGTCGCGAGCAGACAATAACGACACCATTGACCTGGCCGTGCTGGGCGGACTGAAAGACAAGGATTCGTTAAAGGATTATGAAGTGGTTCATTTCCAGCCGTTCGATCCTGTGCATAAGCGCACCGAGGCCTCTGTCAAAGCCAAAGACGGAAAGACGTTCAAAGTGACAAAGGGCGCGCCGCAGGTTATTTTGGAGTTGTCGGCCAATGCCGGACAGGTCAAGCCCGCCGTCGAGAAGGCGGTCAACGAGTTCGCGGCACGCGGTTTTCGTTCGCTGGGCGTTGCGCGGGCCGATGGAGAAGGCCAATGGCAGTTTCTTGGTGTGTTGCCCCTGTTCGATCCGCCACGCGAAGATGCCAAGGTAACCATCGCGACCGCGAGCCAAATGGGCGTAAAGGTCAAGATGGTTACGGGCGACGCACTGGCCATCGCCAAGGAAACCGCCAAAAAGTTAGACATGGGCACAAATATCCTCGATGCTGGCGGTCTGGGCGACTCTAAAAAGCAAGAAACCACAGAGGTGGCCGAGTCCATCGAGAAGGCCGACGGTTTCGCTCAGGTGTTCCCCGAACACAAGTTCCACATTGTGGATGTCCTGCAAAAACGCGGCCACATCGTCGGCATGACGGGCGACGGGGTTAATGACGCACCTGCGCTGAAGAAAGCCGACTGCGGCATTGCTGTTTCGGCTGCAACGGATGCGGCGAGAGCGGCGGCAGCCATTGTGCTGCTGACGCCAGGCCTCTCTGTTATTATTGATGCTATCAAAGAGAGCCGGAGAATTTTCCAGCGGATGAACAGTTATGCGATTTACCGTATCGCCGAGACAATCCGTGTGCTGTTGTTCATGACGCTGGCGATACTGGTCTTCAACTTTTATCCATTGACGGCGGTGATGATTGTGATGCTTGCGTTGCTCAACGACGGCGCCATCTTATCCATTGCCTATGACAACGTTCATTACAAGAATCAACCCGAGGCCTGGAACATGCGCATGGTTCTGGGAATCTCCACGGTGCTTGGCGTCATAGGGGTCGTCTCCGCCTTCGGCTTGTTTTATCTCGGCGAGCGGGTCTTTCATCTCGACCGTGCGCACATCCAGACGCTTATGTATTTGAAGCTGTCTGTTGCGGGACATCTAACGATATTCCTGACGCGCACTCGCGGCCCGTTCTGGTCTATACGCCCCGCGCGGATTTTATGGGGGGCAGTCCTCGGTACGCAAATAATTGCGACGTTGATAGCCGTTTATGGGTTGTTTATGACACCCCTCGGCTGGGGTTGGGCCGGGTTCGTGTGGGGTTATGCGTTGCTGTGGTTCCTCGTGAATGACCGCGTGAAACTGCTCGCGTATCGGATTTTTGATCCCGTCAAAGCCAAAACACCGTACGATTTGACGCCACAAATCGCCAAGCGGGCCTATGAACTGTACGAGAAGCGGGACCGCCAGGATGGCCGAGCAGTTCAGGACTGGGGGCAGGCGGAGCAGGAGATTCGGAAAGCTAAAGTCAAAGCTGAGCCTAAACCTGAAACCCATAAATAAACAGGCGCGAACAATGCGGCTGACATAGCCGAAAGGATGAAGATGAAAATCAATTCAAAGGATTTCCGTGTGCGGCCCGGAGAAAAGGTAAAACTCAGAGAGTGGCCGACGATTGTAAAGCCCTTTTGCAAGTCGAAGAAACGGTATCAAAAACTCTTGGAAAAGCACATTGAGGAGTTGAGCTCGCTGCAGCGCCTACACTACGCCTCCGACCGCTATGCGTTATTGCTGATTTTTCAGGGGATGGACGCTTCCGGCAAGGACGGCGCCATCCGGCACGTCATGTCCGGGGTCAATCCGCAAGGCTGCCAGGTTTTCAGTTTCAAACAGCCGAGTGCCGATGAACTGAAGCACGATTTTCTTTGGCGCACGACTCGCTGTCTGCCGGAACGCGGGAAGATCGGCATCTTCAATCGTTCCTACTACGAAGAAGTGCTCATCGTTCGCGTGCATCCGGAGATTCTCCGCAATCAGGAGCTGCCGGAAGCATTGCGCGACGAAAAAAGCATATGGAAGGAGCGGTATCGGTCCATCACGGATTTGGAGCAGCACCTTCATCGCAACGGCACACAAGTCATCAAATTTTTCCTGCACCTATCTAAGAACGAACAGCGAAGACGATTCATCGAGCGCATTGATGAGCCGGACAAAAACTGGAAATTCGGCCTTGCTGACATTCACGAGAGGAAATACTGGAAGCAGTACATGAAGGCCTATGAGGCCTGCCTGAACGCGACAAGCACCCATCACGCACCTTGGTACGTCGTTCCCGCTGATGATAAGGAGAATGCCCGATTGATTGTTTCCCAAATTGTCCTCGATGCGTTCAATGAATTTAAGATGGCATACCCCAAGACCACCGCGAAACGTCGGCGGGAATTGAAATCTATCCGCAAAATGCTCTGAAAGCCAAAACATCATCAGATTTGACACCGCAGATCGCCAAACGGACCTATGAACATTTTGCTGACTGGCTCTCATTGGGTACGCGAAGGCGTGCTATAAAAATATTCATCTGGCGTTAGGTATTTAGGAAAGCAAATCTTATAAGCGGCTTGTTTTGCCGAAATTAGTCGACTTTATGGGGTAGCTTACGGAGTGATGTTGAAAACCGCTGTAAAACACGATTTTTTGACGATCAGAACGGTTGAGGTCTATAAAAAATCACACTTCAACAGCAGCTTTAAGGCCAATATTTTGGATTTTTGCAGATGAAGCAATAAAGTTCGTGAAAAATATTCTGGATTATTTTAATCTGAGAGAAATTTTGATATTATTGCAGAATTGGAAGGCTTAGTTGCGTAGCCAAGCTTTTAATATGGGAAATCAGTTGTAAATTCGTGCAATATTAAGCTGATTATGTTAATATATATAGTGGTATCGGGTCTTTTGAAGTTTTCAAGCAAAACCACACAAATGAAAAAATTGTAATAATTTAATGGTAAACAATGAAAAGCAGTTTTTATACTCCATCAGAGTTGAAAAAGTTGCCTTTTAAGGCCATAGGCAAAGACGTTTCAATCAGCCGGTATGCGCGTATCTATAGTATGAAGGATATTGAAATCGGCTCAAACGTAAGGATTGACGACTTTTGCCTCCTCAGCGGCAGGATTAAAATAGGAAGTCACGTGCATATATCAGCTTATGCATCCCTGCTCGGAGGAGATAAAGGGATTGTGCTTGAGGATTTCGTCAATATCTCCGAAAAAGTGGTGATATTCGCCAAAACCGACGACTTCAGCGGGGCTACCCTTACAAATCCCACCATCCCGGAGAAATACAAAAATGTCTTCGAGGCCCAGGTAGTCCTTAAAAAACATGCTATAGTAGGCGTAGGCAGTTCCATATTGCCGGGAGTAATTATGGGAGAAGGTTCGGTTTTAGGAGCGAAAGGCTTCCTCAAAAAGAGCACCGAACCCTGGAGAATATACGCAGGTACACCCGCAAAGAAAATAAAAGACAGACAGAAAGGCCTGCTCGAACTCGAAAAACAGTTTTTAAAAGAATACAACAGCAGGTAACATCTTCAAAAACCGTTTATCTGCACACCGCAAACTTGGTTAATTTTTGATTTTCCTTATTATCGCGTCGGTCATTTCCTATCTACCTCCGCCGTAGAGCCGATATGCCGCAAAAGCTGCACGCCGTTGAGTATCAATGCCATCGAATTAAACCCCCTTTGTTTCGGTGCGCTGCCGTGAGTCGCTATGATATGCGCAGTTATCAAAATATTCGTAGTTGTCCTTGAAATGATTAGTATAAAGCGTAAAATCGGTTAACTCGCTTGTGATTTTTCGATGCGTTTAACGCGAGATTGTCGGGGGTTTTCGAGTCTATTAATGAGAAGAAGGATAGCTGAACAAACTGTTATTTTTATCAGTGTCGTCAAGTGGATAGCATTGGCGACGATTGTAGGTTCTATCATAGGACTTTCGACGACCGTTTTTATCAAGTTGCTCAACTGGTCGATAGCGCATGCTTCGGCGTATAAGTATTATTTTCTGCTGATGCCGGTGGGGTTTCTCGCCAGCGTTCTGATTATCAAATACCTGGCGCCGGAAGCGGAAGGACACGGCACGGAAAAGATAATCGAAGCGATACACAAACGCTCCGGGAAAATCAAGTTTCTCGTTGTCCCGGTAAAACTTATCGCGACCATTATTACAATCTCATTTGGCGGTTCTGCGGGCAAGGAAGGCCCGGCGGCACAAATCGGGGCGGCGATATCATCCAAATTCGCAGACATTTTCAGGTTTAACAATGTTGACCGTAAGAAACTTGTTATCTGCGGCATAAGCGCTGGTTTTGCCGCGGTATTCGGCACGCCCATCAGCGGGGCGTTTTTCGGAGTGGAAGTCCTCTTCGCGGGCTCAATATTGTATGAAGTTCTGCTGCCGTCGTTTGTCGCCGGTATCACCTCATACCAGGTTTCCACCTTTCTTGGTTTGACTTATTTTAACCAGTCGTTTGATTTTGTTCCGGTTTTCAGCGAGGCTTTTTTTCTGAAAGTCGCGATGGCTGGAATATTTTTCGGGCTGGTCTCGATGTTTCTTATCGAAATGATGACATTGGCTCACAAGATATCCGGCAGATTTCATCTGCATCCGATATTGAAGCCGCTGATTGGGGGTCTTTTACTTATTGCGCTCACTTTTATTTTTTCACGCGACTACCTGGGGCTTGGTCTCGAAAGCATCAAATCATCTTTAACGGGCGTCCCCGGCCCATGGTATGCATCCATTCTTAAAATTGTTTTTACGAGCATAACACTCGCTTCCGGCGGCAGCGGCGGAATCGTTACGCCTATTTTCTTCGTGGGCGCGACGGCCGGCACCGTATTCGGGCATTTAACAGGCCTGGATGTCGCGACCTTTGCGGCAATCGGGCTCGTCAGCGTCCTTGCGGGCTGCACCAATACACCCATCAGCGCAAGTATTATGTCAGTCGAGCTTTTCGGTCCCAAACTCGCGCCATACGCGACGGTTGCCTGCATAATCAGCTTTCTTATGACCGGCCATCGCAGCGTATATCCGAGCCAGATACTTTCAATCAGGAAGTCGCCCTCTGTTGAGGTTGAGCTCGGACATGATATGGCATCCAGTGTCGCACATGTTCATCCCCGCAAAAGAAGTTTCACCGGGCTACTTATCAAAATCAGTCAGGCACTCAAAGACAAGTTGAAACGTAATAATCATAGAGAATGAAAAAAAGGTTATAAGGTTATATATTTTTAAGGAGATGATTATGAAACTCAATGTGAAGGCGTTTGCGCTGACGTTCGGGCTGTTGTGGGGTTTTGGGGTATTTTTCCTGACGTGGTGGATAATGATGTTCGAGGGAGCAACGGGAGAGGTGCCTTTCCTCGGCCATTTGTACCGCGGGTATAACATCAGTCCTTTGGGCAGTGTAATAGGGCTGGTATGGGCACTGGCGGACGGGTTTGGCGGCGGGTTGATATTTGCGTGGCTGTATAATTTACTTAGCGGCCAATCCGGTAAGAACCAGATGGTTGGGCAGATATAGGATAGCTTAACTACCTCGTACTATAAGAAAACTCATCCGACGTTAAGTTTTAAGGACACTTGATCTTACAAGCAGCTTATTTTGCTGAAATTGGTTGGGCTGCCCTCGATTCCGCGATATAATTCCTATTTCGAGAGCACCTTTGGCGTGCTTTTGAAGTTATACAGGAGAGCGGCCCGATGGGTGGGACGAATATTTTTACAGTACGGGGTATGCCTTAAATCCTTGTCGGGGTATACAGGGGTGACATTCGGTAAAGGTTTAACGGATAAAGAGTTACGCGTTTTGGCGGTGTTCAAAAGGTGACAAAAGTGCCATCAATTTCCGGCATAGTGTGCTAAATATCCGGTATCTCCAGGTCCTTATATGATGCCCCCGCTAGTGGTTTGCAGAGATAACTTCCTACTCAAAGGGAGTTATCTCTTTTTCTTTGCACTCAAATTAATACACTATTAACCTTCTGTCTTGTGTCTTTTATCACAAAGTCTGAGACATGAAACAATCCACCCTCTGTTACGCCGCTTACCAATTCATTTTAACTGTGCGTCATAAGCGGGACATAACAATGCGGCCTCTATAGTTATTTATCTTACTGTGGCATGCCTTTTGCTTCCTTATACTTTCGTGTGACCGAACAAGTTTTAGATGCATGTGATTAAAACCTGTTTTTATGGTCAAAAACCATATTTATCGAAATATAGAATTTGAGCTTATCATCAAATAGCTACAAATTTGTATTTGTATAGCAATTTGGCTACAATAATGTTAATTGGAAAGAAAGCGTCTGAACCCGAATCTTTCGGTCAGCCATTAAAACAATTAAATGCGCTGCATTCCATCCTGCAGATTATCAGCAAAAGCGCCGGTCAGAAACAAATGCTTTATGAATTGCTGGACACGCTCCGTGAGCAGATGGAAATGTGTCGCGGCGTATTTATGTTGTCCACGCCGGACGGGCAGGAATTAGTAGTCGAAGCCGCAAGCGAAGAAGAAAAACATTTGGAAGCTCACTCTGTTCGTTATCAGCGAGGGGAAGGCATCACTGGTCGGGTGCTGGCGACGGGGCAGCCAGCCATTGTGCCGCGTATTGCTGATGAACCGGAATTTCGGGGCCGCATACATTTACGACTTGAAAATATTAACCGTGAATACGGTTTTATCTGTGTACCGATTACGCTGAACAATGAAATTATTGGAACATTCGCTGTAGATGTTCCGGCGGAAAGCATCGAGTACCTCAATGAGACACAACGGTTTCTGAGCATTGTCGCGGCAATGGTTTCAAATGACCTGCTTCATCGTCGTGATATATTGATAGAAAAACAAAACCTTACGGAAGAAAACGTTCGGCTGAAAAACGAGCTGCGGGAAAAATATCGGCCTGACAATATCATCGGCAACGCCAATTCCATGCGAATGGTTTATCAGAAGATTCAACAGGTCGCAGCCGGCACCACAACAGTATTAATTCGCGGCGAAACCGGAACGGGCAAAGAGTTGGTCGCTTCGGCCATTCATTATGCTGGGCCGAGAGCCAGCAAACCTTTTATAAAAGTAAATTGTTCGGCGTTAAACGAAAATATCCTAGAAAGCGAGCTATTCGGCCATGAAAAAGGTGCCTTCACGGGCGCGATACAATCGCGTATCGGCAGGATAGAAGAAGCCAACGGCGGAACGTTATTTTTGGATGAAATCGGGGACTTTTCCCCCACGATTCAAATTAAACTTCTCAGAACTTTACAGGAAAAAGAGTTTCAGCGGGTAGGTAGCAATAGCACCATCAAAACAGATGTGCGGATTATTGCCGCGACCAACCGCAATCTTGAACAGCTTGTTAAAGAAAATTTGTTCCGGTCGGATTTTTATTACCGTATCAACGTTTTCCCCATCTATATTCCGCCGCTGCGCGAGCGGAAGGACGACCTGCTGCTTTTGGCGGACCATTTTGTTGAAGTCCTGTCACAAAAACTCGGGAAAAAGGTCCGTCGTATCAGCACGACCGCGATTAATATGATTACGGCTTATCACTGGCCGGGGAACGTACGCGAGCTGGAAAATTGTATTGAACACGCAATTTTACTCAGCGAAGACAACGTCATTCACGGCTATAATCTCCCGCCGACGCTGCAAATTCCCACGAACCAGGAACTTACGCCGCAGGGAACAATGAAAAATCGCGTTGAGCTCCTGGAACGAGACATGATTATTGATTCGTTCAAACGGTACAGCGGACGTATCAGTTGTGTCGCACGAGAACTGGGCATTACAGATCGCATGCTGCGATACAAAATCAAAAAGCTGAATATACAGCACAAAAAATAACCGTCCTGCCTTTTACTAACAATTCTCTGTTTCACTATTTATCGCTGGCACAATAATGCCGGTGTTTCTTATTACATTGACAAAAATTTCCAAAGCCATGTTTATTTGACAAAAATTTCCGAAACACCATAACTTGTTTATATATATCGGGTTAAAAAGAAACGCGATATCCCCTGACGCCCCGCCGCATAACATTTGTGACAAAAATTTCCGAGTGCATCTGTGCGGGCTCGTTTGGTCGGACGGGTCAATAAATTTTTATTTGCCGGACAATCTGTGTTTTTACCCAGATTCTCAGTCTTTTAAAAATTATGTCGTTAAATTTATTTGTTTTCACATTTCGGCACGCTGCTTGCGATTAGATATCTAAAGTTTGTCTTTAAAAAGTTAGGTAAGATTTATTAGGAGTTTCAGCAATGAGAAAGCTTGCTATTTACGGTAAAGGCGGTATCGGAAAATCAACCACAACACAAAACACCGTTGCGGCGCTGGCAGAGATGGGCAAGAAGGTTATGGTTGTGGGATGCGACCCCAAGGCCGACTCGACGCGATTACTGCTGGGCGGCCTGCAGCAAAAAACCGTACTGGATACATTGCGGGAAGAAGGCGAAGACGTTGACCTCGAAGATATTCGCAGGAGCGGGTTCGGTGGGACGCTTTGCGTTGAATCCGGAGGTCCGGAGCCGGGCGTTGGATGTGCCGGACGCGGAATCATCACGTCCATTAACCTGCTTGAGCAACTGGGCGCTTATACCAAACAGCCGCTTGATTACGCTTTTTATGACGTGCTTGGTGATGTTGTGTGCGGCGGCTTTGCAATGCCGATGCGCGAAGGAAAGGCAGAGGAAATCTATATTGTGTGTTCTGGCGAAATGATGGCAATGTACGCCGCCAACAACATCTGCAAGGGTATTGTCAAATTCGCCGAAGCCGGCGGCATACGGCTCGGCGGTCTGATTTGCAACAGCCGAAAGGTGGATAATGAACGCGAGATGATAGACGCTTTCGCAAAGAAGCTCGGAACGCAAATGATTCATTTCCTGCCGCGTGACAATGACGTACAGCGGGCTGAAATCAACCGCAAGACCGTGATTGAATGGAACAAGGACGCGCCGCAGGCCAACGAATACCGCACCCTGGCCCGCAATATCGACCAGAACAAGATGTTCGTTATTCCAAAGCCGATGAAGATTGACGAGCTGGAAAAGTTGCTGCTGGATTATGGCATGCTTAATTAACCATACAGGAAACAAGTTCAACGAAAGGATAAATACCAATGATAATGATTCGTGCAATTGTTCGACCTGAAAAGGTGGACGAAGTATTGTCAGCGCTTATGTATGCCGGCTTCCCGGCGGTAACTAAGATGGACGTATATGGCCGGGGCAAACAGCGCGGCGTCAAAATCGGCGAAATCACCTATGACGAGCTGCCCAAGGAAATGCTTTTGACAGTTGTACCCGCCAACGAGAAGGATTTTGTGATTGAAACTATCATGAAGTCCGCTCGTACCAGCGCCAAAGGCGCATTCGGCGACGGCAAGATATTCGTCTCGGCGGTTGATGAAGTTTATACCGTCAGTTCCGGCCAAAAAGAAGTTTAACCAAAGGATGGTGTTCGATGAAAGAAGTCACTGCGATTATTCGTATTAACAAAATGAATGAAACCAAACGTGCGCTTTCCGATGCTGGAATCTACTCGCTTACCGCCAGAAAGGTAACGGGCCGGGGACGAGGCAAGATGAACACGCTCCTGTTAAAGGGCGCGGAACACGGCTATGAAGAGGCAATTAATCAGCTTGGCGCCGGGCCCAAGATGTTTCCCAAACGGATGCTGACGATTGTTGTGCCGGATTCGAAGGTGCCGGTGGTAGTTAAGGCCATTATAGACGTCAACAAGACCGGCAGCCCAGGCGATGGGAAAATATTTATTACCCCACTTCTCGACGCGGCCCGCATTCGCACTATGGAGCTGGGAGACAAGGCGTTGGATGAGAATGGAGAAACGGCAAAAACACAAACTAATGAGGTGTAACGATGACACAACAACCTGACCCATTAAAAATAAAAGAGCAATTGATTCAAAAATACCCGACGAAAGTCGCACGTAAACGGTCGCAGCAAATAGTTGTCAATAAAATCGGCGACGACCGGGTCGCTCCGGAAATCATGGCCAATGTGCGAACGACGCCAGGCATTATCACGCAGCGCGGATGCACTTATGCCGGCTGCAAAGGCGTTGTTCTTGGGCCCACCCGCGACATCGTCAATATCACACATGGGCCAATCGGCTGCGGATTTTATTCGTGGCTGACGCGACGCAACCAGACGCGCCCGACCAGTCCGGAAGACCATAATTTTATGACATATTGTTTTTCGACCGACATGCAGGAAGACCAGATTATCTTCGGCGGTGAAAAGAAACTGCGCCAGGCAATCCAGGAGGCATACGACCTGTTCAGGCCCAAATCCATCGGGGTATTTTCGACCTGCCCGGTAGGCCTCATTGGCGACGATGTCCATGCGGTCTGCAGGGACATGAAAGAAAAGCTGGGCATTAACGTGTTTGGTTTCAGTTGCGAAGGATACAAAGGCGTCAGCCAGTCGGCGGGACACCATATCGCCAATAATCAGCTTTTCAAGCATGTAATTGGCCGCGACGACACCGTCGATCCGCATCCTTTCAAGATTTGTATGCTTGGCGAATACAACATTGGCGGCGACGCGTTTGTCCTCGAAGACATCCTCGAACGCTGCGGCATCAAGCTAATCGCCACGTTCAGCGGCAACAGCACCGTCGGCAAATTCGAAAACGCCCATACTGCTGACCTGAACTGCGTGATGTGCCACCGATCCATTAACTACGTGGCGGATATGATTGAGAAGAAATACGGCGTTCCGTGGATTAAAGTCAACTTTACCGGTGCGGAGTCCACCGCCAAATCATTGCGTAAAATCGCGGTGTATTTCGATAATGCCAAATTAACGGCATGCGTGGAAAAAGTAATCGAAGAAGAAATGAAAGCCGTCAAGGCGGTGCGCAAAGAGATTAAAAACCGCTGCGAAGGCAAACTGGCGATGTTATTTGTCGGCGGCAGCCGGGCGCATCATTACCAGGATTTGTTTAATGAAATCGGGATGAAAACCATTGCCGCCGGATATGAATTCGCCCACCGCGACGATTATGAAGGCCGTAAGGTGCTGCCTAACGTCCAGGTGGATGCCGACAGTCGTAACATCGAAGAGCTGACCGTTGGACCGGATCCGAAAAACTATCGTCCGCGAAAAACCGGGGAACAACTGAAAACGCTGGACGAAAAAGGACTGGAGGTCCGCGGCTATGAAGGAATGATGCCCCAAATGGACAATCAGACGTTAGTCATTGACGATATAAGTCAGCATGAAACGGAAATGCTGCTGGATATTTATAAACCGGCGATTTTCTGTGCCGGCATCAAAGAGAAATTCACCGTGCAGAAGTCCGGCGTGCCCTGTCTGCAACTTCACAGTTACGACTACGGCGGCCCATTTGCCGGCTTCAGGGGCGCGATTAACTTCTACAAAACCGTGGACCGGATAATCAATACGCAAATCTGGTCGTATATCAAGGCACCATGGCAGATAAACGGGAAACCGCTTCTGGAAGCTGAATTAGTAAAAACTTAAAACCAAAAAACGAGGTTTTTTATGTTGCTACGCCATACTACATCGCAAGTCAAAGAACGGTCGGCACTGACGATTAACCCGGCCAAAACCTGCCAACCCATTGGCGCACTTTACGCGGCGCTGGGTATCCATAATTGTCTGCCGCACAGCCATGGCTCCCAAGGCTGCTGCGCCTATCATCGCAGCGCATTGACCCGCCATTACAAAGAACCGGTAATGGCCGGAAGCAGCTCATTTACCGAAGGTTCTTCCGTTTTCGGCGGCCAAAGCAACCTGCTGCAGGCGATTCTTAACATTTTTACAATTTATGAGCCTGACGTCATCGCGGTTCATACCACGTGTTTGTCGGAAACCATCGGCGATGATATTCCGCAGATTATTGCAGCAGCAAGGGAGAAAAAAATTATTCCTGAAGGCAAATATGTCATTCACACCAATACACCGAGCTATATTGGCTCGCATGTGAACGGCTTTTCCAATATGGTTAAGTCGATGGTGACATATTTTTCCCAGCCGGGTACTCAGACCAAGACAATCAACATTATCCCCGGCTGGGTAGAGCCATCGGATATGCGTGAAATCAAACGCATCTGTTCCGTGATGGGAGTTAAACATATCTTATTTCCCGATACGTCGGATGTATTGGATTGTCCGCAGACCGGCGCGTTTGAATTTTACCCCAAAGGCGGAACGACTATTGACGACCTCAAACGAACCGGCCAGAGCCAGATGACGCTGGCCCTGGGACGCACAACATCGCTGGCGGCGGCGAGAGAGCTGGACACGAAATTCAAAGTTCCTTGCGAAGCGCTGGAGTTACCTATCGGACTTCGTGCCACGGACCGATTTGTCGATATGCTTCGCCGCGTCGCAAGGGTTGACGTCCCTATGTCGCTGGAAGATGAACGAGGCCGTCTGATGGACATCATTACCGATATGCACCAGTACTTCTACGGCAAACGCGTTGCCCTGTGGGGCGACCCGGACCAGTTGGTCGCGCTGACGGAATTCCTGGTTGATCTGGACATGCGGCCGGTATACATCGTCACCGGCACGCCAGGCAAAAAATTCCTGTCACGTATCGAAAAAACCCTTCAGGGTAAAGTCCCCGAGGCCAAAGTGCAGGAAGGCGCAAATGCGGATATGTTCCTGATGCACCAGTGGATTAAACAGGAAAAAGTGGATTTGCTCATCGGCAATACCTACGGCAAATATATCAGCCGCGACGAAGATATCCCACTGCTCCGTTTTGGATTTCCGATTCTGGACCGTATAGGCCATTCGTACTTTCCGACAGTCGGTTATGTCGGTGGTATGCGGCTATTGGAAAAAATTCTCGGTTTATTGATGGACCGCCAGGACCGTGACGCACCGGAAGAAAGTTTTGAACTGGTAATGTAATTAAATATTTGACTATAAATGGAATATTTCTCATGTCGGGCATTCTGGAAAAACGAAAAAGACAGATTCACCGCAAAGGCGGACAGCCATTCGATATGGCCTGCGAAAAACAAAGCTTGGCCGGCTCTGTCAGCCAGAGGGCCTGCGTATTTTGCGGCAGCCGTGTGGTTTTATATCCAATCGCTGATGCGCTGCACCTGATTCACGGCCCGGTGGGCTGCGCCGCATACACATGGGATATCCGCGGAGCATTATCGTCCGGGCCCCAACTGCATAGGATGAGTTTTACCACCGACCTGCGAGAGCAGGATGTTATTCACGGCGGCGAGAAAAAATTATATCTGTGTCTGAAGGAATTGATTGCATATTATAAACCACAAGCGGCATTTGTGTATTCCACCTGTATCGTCGGCGTCATCGGTGATGATGTGGACGCCGTATGCAAACGGGTCGCCCGTGAAACCGGCCTGACCGTCATTTCCGTGGCATCTGAAGGATTTAAAGGAACAAAAAAAGACGGGTATCGCGCGGCCTGCAATGCTATTGCTCAATTAGTTGGAACAGGCGATACCTCTCAAGTAGGCCCGTTAAGTTTGAATATTCTCGGCGACTTCAATATCGCCGGCGAAACATGGACTATTCGTGATTATTACCGCCGGATGGGGGTAGAGGTTGTTTCAACCATCACAGGCGACGGACGAGTGAATGATATTCGTCGTGCCCATGGTGCAAAACTGAATGTCGTGCAATGCAGCGGCTCGATGATACACCTGGCCAAACAAATGCAGGAAAGATACGGTATTCCGTATATCCACGTATCTTATTTCGGCATTCAGGATATGAGCAGAGCCCTCTACGATGTCGCGGAATTCTTCAAAGACAGCGATGTTCTTGAGCGCACCCGCAATCTGGTTCGCGAGGAGATTGGGCGGGTGATGCCTGAATTAACGCGATACGGCCGTGACCTTCAGGGCAAAAAAGCGGGCATTTACACAGGCGGAGCGTTTAAGGCATTTTCATTAGTCGAATCTCTCCGGCTGCTTGGTGTTCGTACCACGTTTGTCGGCTCACAGACCGGAAGCCCGGACGACTATAAACGTCTCGAAGAGTTTTGTGACGAAGGAACGATTATCGTCGATGACGCCAACACTATGGAACTTGTCCGATTCGCACAGGAAACAAATATAGACCTGTTCATAGGCGGCGTCAAAGAGCGCCCCGTGGCCTATAAACTTGGTATCGGGTTCTGCGACCATAATCACGAACGCAAGGTATCTCTGGCCGGGTTCGATGGTATGCTCAACTTTGCCCGTGAAGTGCATATGTCGATTATGAGCCCGGTCTGGAAATTAGTGGACCGCAGAAAATGTCTGGCGGGGAGCAACTGAAATGACTACGCAAACCACGACAAATTTTGTTGCTACACGCAATCCCTGCCGGATGTGCACGCCGCTGGGCGCAACAATGGTTTTCAGCGGAATTGCCGACGCGGTGCCGTTTCTGCATGGTTCGCAGGGATGCAGCACATATATCCGCCGGTATCTGATTAGCCATTTCCGCGAACCGGTGGATATCGCCTGCTCAAATTTCGGTGAATCATCCGTTATCTTCGGCGGCTGGGAAAATCTGCGGATTGGACTTCAATCCGTGATTGAACAATATCATCCCCGCCTGATTGGAATTGCCACGACCTGCCTTGCGGAAACCATTGGCGAAGACATTCCGCAAATGATTCACCGGCTCGAAAGGGAATTTTCCGCTGATGGTCCGATTCTGGTTTCGGTCTCGACGCCCAGCTATCAGGGTTCCCACACCGACGGCTTCCACCGGGCGGTTAAGGCCGTCGTGGAAAAACTGGCACAGGCCGGTCCGAAAGGCAAACATATCAATATCTTTAGCGGGATGATTTCGCCCGAGGATATCCGCCACCTTAAAGATATTTTTACTGATTTTGGACTGGAAGCAACCCTGCTTCCAGACTACAGCGACGCATTAGACAATGGCATCTGGAGCCAATACGAAAAAAATATCGAATTCGGCACGTCAATTGAATCGATTCGCTGCTGCGGACAGGCACAGGCTACAATTGAATTCAGCTCCACCGGCGATTTTTCCACTTCCGCAGGCGAGACACTTTTGCGCCGGTTCGGCACGCCGTTGTATGCGCTGCCGCTGCCTGTCGGTGTCGGTCTCAGCGATAAATTTTTCGAGCGACTCGTCGCTTTGTCCGGCAATACCACCCCAGCCCGATATATCGGGCAGCGAAACCGTTTGATTGATTCTTATGTTGACGGGCACAAATACGTCTTTGGCAAAAAAGCTGTGCTGTACGGTCCCGCCGACCTGGTAGCAGCCCTGGCGATTTTTCTCAATGAAATCGGAATGATACCCGTTTTGTGTGCCGCTGGAGACCACAAAGGCAATCTACAGGAATGCCTGCGAGAATACCTGGGGACAAACACAGAATTAATTACCGTTATCGAAGATACCGACTTTGCATCCATTGAGGAAAAAGCCGCAGGATTGAAACCGGACATAATCATCGGCGACAGCAACGGATACAAAATGTCCCGCAGCCTGAATGTGCCTCTGGTGCGTCTGGGCCTGCCGGTACAGGACCGTATCGGTGCTTCCCGTATTGCCGCCCTTGGGTACCAGGGGACACAGCAATTATTCGACCGTATTGTAAATGCGCTGCTTGAGAAACAGCAGGATGATTCGTCCGTGGGGTATACCCATTTATGATTTTATGGAAAGGAACTAAAAGAAACGAGGTCATATTATGACGCTGGACAGAACTCAACATCCATGTTTTAACGAAAATGCTAAATCGCAATTCGGCCGAATCCATCTACCTGTAGCGCCGAAGTGCAATATCCAGTGCAATTTTTGTGACCGCAAGTACGATTGCGTTAATGAAAATCGCCCCGGCGTTACCAGCGCGATATTAACGCCGACTCAGGCCGTAACGTATCTGCACAAAATGGTCGAAAAAATGCCCAACCTGTCCGTTGTCGGCATAGCCGGCCCCGGAGACCCGTTTGCCAATCCGGATGAAACTCTTGAGACATTGCACCGGGTACGGGCGGATTTCCCGTCGATGCTGTTATGCGTTGCTTCCAATGGCCTCAATGTCGCGCCGTATGTGGAAAAATTAGTGAAACTGAACGTTACGCACCTGACTATGACTATCAACGCCGTAGAGCCAAAAGTGGGCGAGGCGATTTACGCCTGGGTGCGCGACGGGAAAAAAATATATCGCGGCCGAGCCGCTGCCGAAGTATTGCTGTCTCGGCAGATAGAATCGCTACGTATGTGCCGGCAGAAAGGCCTGACAACAAAAATCAACTCCATTATGATTCCCGGCGTGAACGGCTATCATATTCCGGACGTCGCCCGTGTCGTTGCCGAGCTCGGTGCGGATTTATTCAACTGTATCGGAATGTGCCATGTCCCCGATACGCCATTCGCATCCATTATTTCGCCCGACAAAGAAACTGTTGAAGCATTACGCCGGCAAGCGGAACGTTATCTGCCGCAAATGCGTCACTGCACCCGCTGCCGGGCTGACGCTGTGGGCTGCTTGGGAGATAGTGTGTCCCAACAGGCGATAGAAATTATGCAGCAGATTGTTTCGGGACTGGAACCTGCATCTGATCGGCCCTACGCGGCAGTTGCGACGATGGAAGGTATTTTGATTAATCAGCATCTCGGGCGCGCCACAGAGGTCTATGTTTATGGATTTGAACGCAATCAATTAAAATTAATAGAAACCAGAGTAACGCCTCCTGCCGGCTGCAGAGACCTGCGATGGAAACAACTGGCTGAAGTTATTAAAGATTGCCAGGTTTTTTTCGCCTGCCAAGCTGGTTCCGCACCTGTCAAGGTATTGGAAAACTGTGGCATTAAAGTTGTCCAAACCGACGGCTTTATCGAAAAAACCTTAACAGATTTCTTCGAAGGAAGGCCGTTGATATTGACCCAAAAACCCAGTGCCTGCCAATCCGGATGTGCCAAAGCACAATCCGGCTCAGGATGTGGCTCAGGATGCGGCTGTTCAGCTTAACTTTTATTTAAGGAGAACTAAATTATGAAAAAACCGAAACATCATATTTTTATCTGCAACAGTTTTCGTCTCAGCGGAGAGCCCCAGGGCGTCTGCAACAAAAAAGGCGCACCCAATTTCCTGCAATACGTTGAAGAGGGCATTTTAGACCGTGGCCTGGATGCGATGGTGTCGAGTACCGGCTGTCTGAAGGTCTGCGACCGAGGCCCGGCTATGGTGGTTTATCCCGAGGGCTGGTGGTACGGTGATTTGTCTGAAGAACGAATAGATGAAATTCTCGATGCGATACAGGAAGGAAAACCCGTCGAAGAGTATTTACTGTGTTAGCAGGGTTATTATGATGGAACCTTTTACCGAATCCAGTCAAACGTTTGAAATCGTCGATACGACCCTGCGGGACGGCGTTCAGGCCGCCGGGGTTGTTTTCAGTATCGAGGATAAAATTGCTATCGCCGGCAAACTGGCCGCGACAGGTATCCATGAACTGGAAATCGGCATCGCCGCAGCAGGCGAGCAGGAAGAAACCGCCATTCGTGCCTTATTGAATCTCGGATTGTCGCCGCGATTGACTGTATGGTGCAGAGCCAACGAAATGGATTTACAGCAGGCCAGAATGTATGGCGTAAAAGCGATACATATTTCGTTTCCCGTCTCTGACATCCTTTTGCATGCCCAATATAAAAACCGCTTTTGGGTGATGGAACAAATCCGGTCGCTGATTCCTATGGCACGACAAAACTTTGAGTTTGTTTCTGTGGGATTCCAGGATACATCACGGACGGAACTGACATTTTTATATCAGCTCTGCCGATTGCTCGAAGACAGCGGCATTAATCGCATCCGGCTGGCGGATACCGTCGGCGTCTGGGACCCGTTTTTAACTTACGAAACCCTGCGACGGATACGGGAACAATTTCCGGATTTGCCTCTGGGCTTCCATGCCCATAACGATTTGGGTATGGCTGTTGCCAATACTATTGCCGCAATTCGTGCAGGTATCGGCAGTGTGGATGTGACCGTCAACGGCCTGGGAGAACGGGCAGGCAACGCCGCCCTCGAAGAAGTGATTATGGCCTGCCGGATTATTTTAAATATGAATTGTGGTGTGGATACGCGGCATTTTGCAGACCTGTCACAGTTGGTAGGAGAATTATCAGCCCGGCCGGTCCCTTTTCAGAAACCTATAACCGGAAAAGGGGCCTTTCTGCATGAATCGGGCATTCATGTCCACGCTATGATTCACGACCGCCGAAGTTATGAGCCATTTATGCCGGAATCCGTCGGACGAGTGCGCGAGGATTTTATCATCGGCAAAAATTCAGGAAGAACAGCATTGCGGGCAATGATGGACGTCTGGGGTCTACCTGTTGGCGCAGACACGATAAATCAATTAATCAAAATGGTGCACCAAACTGCCATTATTAGAAAACGTGCCCTGACGCGGGACGATGTGCGGAATTTATATAATCAACTGGAGATGCCATTATGAAAAGAATCGTACAAGACGGATTATTTATTTTCTTATTTATAGTTATCACTTTTGCGATCTGGATGCAATTTACATTTGTTTCCAGCAGATCGGAATCGGTATCGGCAACAGAACCGCCCCCGAAATCGATAGTCGTTTTCGCTGCCGCCGGGACTACCGCCGCCATGCAGGATATCGCTTCGCTTTACGAACGGCAACGTGGCATCAAAGTGCAGTTAAACCTGGCCTCCTCGGCAGTACTTGCCAAGCAAATTGAAGCCGGTGCCGACTGGGATGTTTTTATTTCTGCCAATCGCCAGTGGATGAATTATGTTCTTGAGCATAAATCCCTCGATGCCAACTCCGTTGTCAATCTTCTAAAAGACCAACTTGCCCTGATTGTGCCCGCTGACACAAATGATACCATCTTCTCGATAGACAGCCCGTCTTTTGCGATAAACTTCAAGGGGCAATTGTCGCTTGGCGATCCCACCAGCGTTCCTGCCGGTATATATGCCAAACAGACACTGGAAAAACTCGGCTGGTGGCAATATCTCAGCGACAAGGTCATCCCTGCAGGGGATGTCGTCGCCGCACAGCGTTATGTTGAAGCCGGGCAATGTCAGGCCGGAATAGTATATCTGTCCGGCGTAAAAAATTCGTCCAAAGTCAAAATACTTCATATTTTCGATGAAACGCTGCATGACCCGATTTATTTTATCGCTGTAACCAACAACGGTTGCGACCAGGGAAAACTGTTTTTGGATTTTCTGACCAGCTCTGCCGAAGCCGCCGAATCGTTTAAACACCATGGTTTTGAAACGGCGATATCGCCAAAACCTTCCGGGGGATGATATGTTCGACGCAATATGGATATCTTTGAAAGTCGCCTTGGTGTCAATGCTGGTTATTCTTGTGCCGGGAATAGGGCTTGGATGGCTGCTGGCCCGGCGGCGTGTTGTCGGTCAGTCGCTTCTTCATTCGCTGCTGTATCTGCCGATGGTTATCCCACCGGTCGTCACGGGATATCTGACACTGCTGGTATTCGGCAAACATGGTTTTATTGGCAGGTTGCTTGACCAGTATTTCGGTATTTCACTGGCCTTCAACTGGACCGGCGCAGTTCTGGTCTCGTCGATTGTAAGTATGCCCCTGCTGGTACGCTCTGTAAAACTGTCGATGGAAATGATTGACCGTCGATTTAGCGATGCGTCGGCTGTTCTCGGCGCAGGGCCGGTTCGAACTTTTTATTCCATCACGCTGCCTTTAGCCGGCCCAGGCATTTTCGCCGGCCTGATTCTTGCTTTTGCCCGCGGCCTTGGCGAATTCGGCGCAACGGTGATTTTCGCCGGTAATATCCCCGGTAAAACCCAGACCATTGCTCTGGCGGTTTACTCAATGATTCAAACTCCCGGCGGCGATACATCCGCGATGCAATTAGCGATGATTTCCGTTGTGCTGGCCGTGCTGGCCGTAATCGCGTCGGATTATCTGAGCCGAAAAATGCAGACCGTGGGGGTGAACCGATGACACTGGATATACGGCTCAATCTGAAACGCAGCGGCTTTACGCTGGACGTGGATGCACAATTTAATGCTGGCGTTACCGCCTTGTTCGGCCCTTCCGGCGCCGGCAAATCCACGTTGCTGCACTGTATCGCTGGCTTGCTCAAACCCGACCAGGGCACAATCACGCTGGATACGGAACAGTTGTTTGATTCCGAGCGGAAAATTAATGTCCCACCTTATCAACGAAAAATAGGCATCGTTTTTCAGGATTGCCTGTTGTTTCCGCACTTGTCGGTACGAGGCAACCTCGAATATGGGCAAACTGGCGACAAATCCTCCCGCCGACAACAATTCCAGAAAATCGTCGCTTTGCTCGAAATCGAACCGCTGTTGAACCGTGCAGTAAATTGCCTTTCCGGCGGCGAAAAAAAACGCGTTGCTCTGGCCAGGGCCATCCTTGGCAACCCCCGTTGGCTTTTGCTCGACGAGCCGTTCAGCGGCCTTGACCAAGCCCTGAAAGACCAGATTATGATGTATCTTCGCAGACTTTATCAGGCAATATCTATACCGATGATTTTAGTCAGTCACTATCCGGATGAAATTGCCGATCTGGCCGATGAAGTGATTTTTATGGAAAAAGGACATTTGATCGCTCAGGGGAAGCTAACGCCAAACGGGGTTGACGGCAAGGTATGCTTTTGCCGGTCACAAACCCCAGGGGACTTGCAAAAAATCAAAAATTGGTTAATAAAGAACCATTCCATGCGATTGGATGTATATCGTAGTTATACACGAGCCGTCTAATTAAAGGTGTTATGAATATTCACTCGGTAAAGGTTTGATGGATAAAGAGTTGCGCGTTTTGGCGGCGTTCAAAAGGTGACAAAAGTGCCATCGGTTTGAGCCTTATTTGCCAAATAATCGGTATCTCCTGGTCCTTATATGATGCCCCCGCTATTGCTTGTAACATCTTGCAGGCCAGTCACTTATGACTGGCCTTTTTCGTTTCTTTTTATCACTCATTTTGAACTTAGGTGCCGGATACTTGTTTGGGCGCGTCGGTTGAGCAACCAGAACAGTCCTTGCAAGCTAAAGACACAACGGTACAATCTAAAAACAAAAGCTTAAGTCGTCTCCTAAGCATCTCATTTGGCTGAGGATGTAAAAAATTGAATTGGAAATCGCAGATGGCAAATAAAAATGATATTATTCGGCTGTCAAAATACAGGAATGCACTTACAAGGTTAATGGCGATTAACTTTGCAAAGGTTTTTCCCGATAACCTGGCAGATGCTACGGGTGTTTCAGCAGTTCAGGTACGAAAGGACTTTTCAACTTTTGATATTCCTGAAAACCAGCGAGGCGGCTATGAAGCAGGCGAACTAATAAAAAGACTGAATAAAATCCTCGATAAAGATACTATTCATAAATTTATAGAGGTTGGTGCGGGAAATCTCGGCAAAGCTTTGCTTCGCTATCCCGGTTTTGCTAAGAGCGGAATAAACATTGTTGCCTGTTTTGATGTTGATCCTGCCAAATGTGACCGTGATGCAGAAATCCCCGTATTGCCTATCGAGGAACTTGATGAGTTTGTCAGGAAACATCATGTAAGGTTTGGCATAATATCGACGCCTGATGTGGCCGCTCAACAGGTTTTGGTGCGTATGACATCATCGGGAATAAAAGGAATTCTTAATTTTGCGTCAATATATTTAGGATGGTCACAAGATTGCGTTATTAACAATGTAAATCTGGAATCAGAGGTTGATAGTGTAGTTTATTTTGTAAATCATGCGGAGGAAAGCCAATAATATCTCAGTGCCACAAAGCGGTCTTTTTGCCTTAATTAGTGGTATTTCACAGCGAAGCATGTTTTTAGAGGCAAAAAGAGCTGTTTTTTACAAATAAGTCCTAAGTCCATAAATCCATTTAGCATTATAAGGTACCCCGATAAAACTAAACTATTGTGAAATATATCACATAAATAACTTGACAAAGACACATAAGGTTACATATAATTAGGATATAATGTTCGCATTGGGTTGTAAAGTGCCATAAAAACCGAGCGTATGCGATATAAAGAGCATAGAAGGAATGGTTTTTAAGAATGGCTAATAAAAGCTGCATAATCAGGCTGTCAATGTACAGAAACGCCCTTACGAGATTAAAGGCGTTGAATTTCGTGAAAGTTTTCTCTGATAATCTTGCCGATGCCGCAAGGGTGACTGCCGTACAGGTACGCAAAGATTTATCTCTTTTCGGTATTTCAGGCAAAAGACGTGGCGGATATTTGGTTGACGAACTGATAGTGCAAATAAGTGCAATCCTTGGCAAAGAACAAGTGCAAAAATTCATAGTTATTGGAATAGGCAATATTGGCAAGGCCCTGTTGCATTATCCTGGGTTCAAGAAGAATGAAATAGAGCTTGTTGCAGGTTTTGATGTTGACACGAGCAAGCATAACAGAGAGGCAAAAGTGCCTATCTTGCCTCTTGAAGAGTTGAGCGATTTTGTCGAAAAAAATGGGATCAAGTTCGGCATTATTTCAGTCCCTGATTTTTCCGCACAGGAAGTTTTGGAAGTTATGCTTCGGTCGGGCATAAAGGGGGTTCTCAATTTTGCCCCAATATGTCTGAAGGAGCCCCCGGATTGTGTGGTTCGCAATCTTAATCTCGAGACCGAGCTTGAGAACATAATTTATTTTACCAATTTTGCGGCACAAGCAGGGAACAAGTAGATGATTGCGTTGAGGCGGATATTGAGTTTATACAAATAATAGCCGCTAAAATATTTGAGAATATTGGCGAGGCAGCAGCGTATAATAATATAGGGTTTTTCGTGACCAAACAGATTGTAAAGAAGCACGGCGTCAAAATCCGGGTTGAGCCGAGATAAAACGGCAACCCGTTTATTTTTCAGTTAGCAATAGGATAATGGTCTTTTAGAGGAGTTCTGTTTATGTCTGATGTGAGATGTTGTAATTGTCAGAGCGAGCTATCTGAGGAAGATATGCTCAAACAGCTTGATAGTATTCTGGATGACTATAAAGGAACCAACGGTGCATTGATACCGGTCCTGCAGATTGCCCAGAAGATGTTCGGTTATCTGCCGAAGGCGGTGCTAAAGCGAATAAGTGTGGTATTGAATAAGCCATACAGTGAAGTTGCCGGCGTGGTTAGTTTTTATTCATTTTTTTCCACCGTACCACGCGGTAAATACCTTGTGCGTGTTTGTCTTGGCACTGCTTGTTACGTTCGCGGCGGCAAAGATGTCCTGGATTCTCTTAAAAAGGAACTAAAGATAGACGTAGGTCAGACCACCGAAGACAAGCTTTTTTCGCTGGATGTTGGCCGCTGTTTCGGAGCATGCGGCCTGGCGCCTGTTATTATGGTAAATGACGATGTTCACCAGCGTGTAAAAACGGTCAAAATCGGCGAACTCCTGGATACATATAGAAACAAAAAAAATGAAACTACGAAGGGGGCAAATTAATGGTTGCCGGACAAAAGATAAGCAGTATTAAGGAACTCAATGCTGTTTGTGATGAGATACGTCAAAATCAAAACCTTGGCTTGAAAGCAAGGGAAGAAATTAGAGTCTGTATTGGAGGAGGTTGTATCGCATCGGGTTCATTAGAGGTGAAGGCCGCATTTGAGCGGGCGTTGAAAGAGCAGGGACTGGAAAGAAAAATTTCGGTTATTGGAACCGGCTGCCTTGGCCCCTGTGCTTGCGGGCCTGTTGTGCTGATAAGCAAAGACAACGTTTTTTATCAGGGCGTAGCTCCTGAGGACGCACAGGAGATTATTGAAAAGCACATAATTGGCGGTAAAGTTGTTGAACGCCTGACCTGGAAAAAACAAGCCACAGAAGAATCTGTTCCTGTTCATGATGATATAGAATTTTTCAAGAGGCAGACAAAAATTGTTTTGCGAAATTGCGGTCGAATCGACCCTACAAGCATTGAAGATTATATTGCCCATGACGGCTATCAGGCCCTTGCCAAGACGCTAACCTCTCTTTCCCCGGATAATATAATCGAAGAGATAAAAAAATCCGGTCTGAGAGGTCGAGGCGGAGCGGGATTTCCGACATGGATGAAGTGGTCTTTTACTCGTAAAAGCCCCGGCGATACTAAATATATTCTCTGCAATGGGGATGAAGGAGACCCAGGGGCTTTTATGGATAGAAGCGTGTTGGAAGGAGATCCTCACAGTGTGATTGAGGGAATGGCCATCGGTGCGTACGCCATAGGTGCAGTCCAGGGATATGTATATGTGAGGGCCGAATACCCGCTGGCGGTACAGCGACTTGGCAAAGCGATAGACGATGCCAGAAAAAAAGGACTGCTCGGACAAAAGATTTTAGGTACGGCTTTTTCTTTTGACCTTGAAATTCGTATGGGCTCCGGCGCGTTTGTATGCGGCGAGGAAACCGCTCTTATGGCTTCGATAGAAGGCAAACGGGGCGAACCTCGTCCTCGCCCGCCTTTCCCCGCAGTCAAGGGACTTTGGGGTAAGCCCACCGTTTTGAATAACGTAGAAACTTTCGCAAACGTGCCTGCTATTATAAATAAAGGCGGCGACTGGTTCGCTTCATTAGGCACGGAAAAGAGCAAGGGGACAAAGGTGTTCGCGCTTGCAGGCGCGATTAAAAACGCCGGACTTGTCGAGGTACCGGTGGGTACCACGCTGGGCGAGCTTATTTATGATATCGGTGATGGTATTCCTAATGACAAGGAATTCAAAGCCGCTCAAATCGGCGGCCCATCGGGAGGATGCATACCAAGGCAGCACCTGAATGTTCCGCTCGATTATGAATCGCTTAATGAGCTTGGAGCTATTATGGGGTCGGGCGGTCTTGTTGTAATGGATCAGGACTCCTGTATGGTCGATGTTGCCCGGTTCTTTCTTGAGTTTGTTCAGGAAGAGTCCTGCGGTAAATGTGTTCCGTGCCGCGTTGGCACCAAGCGGATGCTGGAAATTCTTACCAGAATTTGTGAAGGCAAAGGTCTGAAGTCGGATATAGACACACTTATAGAGCTGGGTAATCAGATTAAAGATACTGCTCTGTGCGGTCTTGGTCAAACAGCTCCTAACCCTGTTTTGTCCACGATTAGATACTTCAGGGATGAATACGAAGAGCATATCAATAACAAACACTGCGAAGCCGGTGTTTGTCCGGGTCTGGTCAGGGCTCCATGTCAAAGCGCCTGCCCTGCAGGCGTGGACGTTCCGGGCTTTGTGTCACTTGTTTCAGAAAGAAGGTATGCCGATGCTTTGCGGCTCCACAGAAATCGCAACCCATTTGCCTCTATATGCGGCAGGGTGTGCTTCCATACCTGCGAGAATAAATGCAGACGAGCGATGTTAGATAAGCCCGTTGCAATCCGAGGAATAAAGCGTTTCATGGCAGACCAGGAAATTGTGGTTCAGCTGCCTGAGGTGCGTGAAAATGCTGAAAACGCCAGGCGTAAAGTTGCAATCGTAGGAGCCGGACCGACGGGATTGTCCTGTGCTTATTTCCTTGCCCGCCTCGGGTATCGACCCAAAGTTTTCGAGGCGGAAGAGAGGCCTGGCGGTATGATGGTCCAGACAATTCCTGCCTATCGTCTGCCAAGAGAGATAGTAGCCAGAGAAATCAGAATGATTGAGCGAATGGGGGTTGATATTGAGACAGGCAAACGGCTCGGCAAGGACTTTACTTTGGCCGGCCTGCGTGAAGATGGCTATGAGGCTATCTTTGTGGGCGTAGGTTCTCCAAAAGGAGTAAAGCTGGATATTCCCGGCAGTAATGCTTCGGGCGCAACCGACGCGATAAGCTTCCTGAAGAATTATAATCTCAAAGGTTCCACTCCGGTAGGTCAAAAAGTAGTTGTAATCGGCGGCGGAAACGCTGCTATTGACGCAGCCCGTACAGCAATAAGACTTGGCTCGAAAAAAGTTACCGTCGTTTATAGAAGAGCAATGGAGGATATGCCTGCTTACATGGAAGAAATAGAAGAGGCTATGAATGAGGGCATTACATTCGATGTGCTTACCGATCCGGATGAAATAATTGTTACAGACAATAAAATATCCGGTGTTAAGTGCCACTCAATGAAGCAGGGCAAGTTTGATAAATCAGGAAGACGCAGGCCGGAGGAAAGAGACGGCGCAACATTTGTTGTTGAAGCGGACCAGGTTATTTTTGCCTGCGGACAGACCCTTGATTCGTCGGAACTGTTTGATCGTGATGAACTTCAGCCAATCAGCGGCTACAGGATAATGACCGATTCAACAACAGGCGAAAGCTCAATTCCCTGGCTGTTTTGCGGGGGTGATGCCGCGAGCGGCCCGATGTCTGTTGTTCACGCCGTCGCTGACGGAGAAGTTGCCGCTGTGGGCATAGATAAATACCTGACCGGGGAAAATCATGCTTTCTGGCGTGCTGAGCAGATGGTTGATACCGCCTTCGATGTGAATGCCGACCCTGTTGCTTATCCGCGAGTAAATATGCCAGTGTTGCCGGTTGAAAGGCGAAAGGAGAATTTCAATGAGGTCGAATTGTCGTTTGTCGAAGCTGACGCGTTAAGACAGGCGCAAAGATGTCTTCGCTGCGATTACGGTAAAACGATAACGGAAGAAAGGAAATAATTAGACATGGTTTCTGTATATATAAACAATACGAAAGTCGAAGTAGAAGAAGGCGCAACGATTTTGAGTGCCGCCAACAAAGCAGGCGTTAAGATTCCCACGCTTTGTTATGTGGAAGGCAAAGAGCCGCGGGGGGCCTGCCGAGTTTGCGTAGTGGAAGTCGAAGGCGCCAAAACTCTCGTTGCGTCCTGCTGCACTCCTGCTGCAAACAATATGAAGGTCTTCACGAATACAAAGCGCGCGCGACAGGCCAGACGCAGTGTGGTCGAGCTGCTGCTTTCCGAGCACGATGGCGATTGCAAAACCTGCCAGCGTAATGATGACTGTCAGTTGCAGGAACTGGCCAGGGAGCTGGGCATCGATGATGTTCGTTACCAGGGCGAGAAGACCGCTAAAAAAATTGATGATTCCACCTCTGCGCTTACAAGAGACAGCGGCAAGTGCATCAAATGCCGGCGATGCGTTACAGTGTGCAATGAGGTCCAGACGGTCGGCTCAATTTTCCCGCAGGGACGAGGATTTAAAACAACCATTGGCCCGGCTTTTGCGTGTGATCTGGATGAAGTGATTTGTGTGCAATGTGGCCAGTGCTCCGCTGTTTGCCCGGTCGGTGCGATTAGCGAGAAAAACCATATCGATGATGTATGGGCGGCTATTGACAACCCGGAAAAATATGTTGTGGTTCAGACGGCACCTGCTATCAGAGCGGCCCTTGGTGAGTGCTTTGGCAATGAGCCGGGAACATTGGTTACCGGCAAAATGATTACTGCTCTGCGTCAGCTTGGCTTTGACGGCGTTTTTGACACGAATTTTGCCGCTGACCTTACCATTATGGAAGAAGGCACAGAGCTTTTAGTGAGATTAAAAAAAGCAATCGTTGACAAAGAGAAAATCGCTTTGCCGCAATTTACAAGCTGCTGTCCTGCCTGGATAAAATTCGCAGAACATTATTATCCGAAACTTTTGCCAAATATGTCCAGCTGCAAATCGCCGCAGCAGATGTTTGGTGCTGTCGCAAAGACATACTATGCCAACAAGATTGGCAAAAAAACCGAAGATATGGTTGTTGTGTCCGTAATGCCCTGCACGGCTAAAAAGTTCGAAAATCAGCGGCCCGAAATGAACGACAGCGGGCTAAGAGATGTGGATTACATATTAACAACACGTGAGCTTGGCAGAATGATAAAACAGGCCGGCATAGAGTTTAACTCGCTGCCGGATGGGAAAATGGATTCGCCGCTGGGTATTTCTTCCGGCGCTGCTGATATTTTCGCGAATACCGGCGGAGTTATGGAAGCGGCAATACGTACCGCTTACGAAATCGTTACGGGAAGAGAATTGCCTACCGGGAACCTTCATATCGAACCGATAATGGGCCTTGAAGGCGTTAAAAAGGCCTCGCTGAAGATTAAAGGTGCCGTTAAAGAATGGTCGTTCCTTGAAGGTGTGGAATTGAAGGTTGCTGTTGTGCATGGTCTAAGCAATGCCCGGAAGATTATTGATACAATCGAAAACGGCGAAGAATTTCACTTTGTCGAAGTTATGACGTGTCCGGGCGGCTGTATCGGCGGCGCAGGCCAGCCAAGATTTACCAGCGACAATATAAGGCAAAAAAGGATTGCAGCCATCTATAAGGAAGATGAAGGCAAAAAGCTGCGCAAATCCCATGAGAACCCTGAAATTACACAGATATACCGGGAATTTCTCGGCAAGCCGTTAAGTGAAAAATCGCACAAACTTTTGCATACGCATTATAACGCGAGAACGACAGAATAAGAGTGTTATTCGCGAGGTGACTCAAACAATTATATGCAGGTGTGCCGCACAATTAAGGTGTATAACTGATTTCAGAAAGGAGCCGTTGAAATGGCTAAAAAAGTGCTTGTGATTGACGACGACAATGACTTTGTAGATGCTATGGTGAATGTGCTGGACGCCAAGGGCTATGACGTTGATCATGCGCCAAACGGGAAAGTCGGAATGGCCAAGGCCAGGGAACAGAAGCCGGATATTATTCTGCTTGACGTTATGATGACCACGAAGTCCGAAGGTTTGGATGTGGCAAGGGAACTGAGCAAGGATGCCAAGCTGAAATCTGTGCCGATCATACTAATAACGGGGGTCAGAAAAGAAATGGCTCTCCCATTTGGCTTTGAACCCGATGAAACATGGCTGCCCGTAAAAGGAGTGCTTGAAAAACCGGTAAAACCTGACGTTCTTTTGAAAGCCATCGAAGAAAATATAAATATTTAAGGTTCCAAAGAGCTTAAGATTGCATATAGGTATTTTTGGCAGAAGAAATGCGGGCAAATCCTCCATTCTTAATGCCCTGGTACGGCAACAGGTCTCGATAGTTTCTAATGTTCCCGGCACAACCACGGATCCGGTGGAAAAAGTTATGGAACTTAAACCAATAGGTCCTGTAGTTTTCATTGATACAGCAGGAATCGATGATACAAGTGAGCTGGGACAGAGTTGTATAGAAAAAACAACACAGATTATAGAAAGAACAGAGCTGGCTATACTGGTTACAGATGGCTGGCAGAGCTATGAATCCTTTTGCTGAAACCGGTTTTAGTCCTAAGTTAAGGAGTGAAGCCAGATAATGGCTTCAAGCTGTTTTCGCGGGGAGTTGGTCCGCAGATCGGTCCTTGATTTTAGGCTTGTCAAGATGTCACAGTTTGCATAAGTTTGCCTCATTTTGCCATTCTCAAAAAAATCGCAAATTCATAATTGTAATTAAGATAAACACTTATGGGCATTTTTGTGGAGCCGCCCCATAACCCGGAGGTCGGAAGTTCGAATCCTCCCCCCGCTATTGCATAATTCCTGCGAAACCAGCTACTTATGGCTGCTTTTTTTATGTCGGAAAATAGCCGATTTTTGAGTTAGGCGTGCCGGACGCTTGTTTAGTCGTGTCAGTTGTGCGCAGGCGGTGCATAAAGGCAGGTTTAGTTAATGCTGGATACTCCAAGTTGTAGTGGTACAATAAATGGGGGAAGGTCATTACTAAATCCATAAAGAAGCAGCCCGGTATTAATCGGGCTGCTCTTCTAACGTTTGCTTATTCTTATGTTAAAACGATACTGCTAAAAATACAACATTGGCTGTTACGCGTAGTATTACTTTTTCTTTATATGGCTCCTCCTTTCTGTTGTTTCCTGAGATTTGCCTTTGTCTTATTGTTTGTACTTTCCGAAAAATGACGTTCAATATGGTTTGCAAATGCGAAAATGGGTATATATTTCCTGTAGCTGCCGCGGATGTCTCGACAAAAAAACAAAGTATCTATGAGCCAAAGTCCTTTTATGCTCATACCAGTGGACTCCTCTCACCAAATGGCCAGAACACAAATGTTATGTGAAATTTGTCCGCCTGTTAAAGCATGTTCAGGCGAATGGTTATTGACCATATAACCTGATTTTCATACATGCACCTCCAAAAAGGAACACCATTTTTTACTTATCGATCACCATTTTTATCGCACCAATTTTCCATTTCCAAAGCTGCTTGAAAACCCAACGGTTTGTTGTCTATCAGGAACATTTTCGGTTATAATATGAGTATGAAGAGGTTACCAAGAGTTGCGTTGATTATTGAAAGCACGGCGAGCTATGGCAGAGAGCTGATTCGTGGGATTGTAAGATATTCACGGATGCACGGGCCGTGGTTTTTTCCATGGGTATTTTATAATGACGACGTTTGCCACATAGAACGCATGCGTGAACGTACCGATTTGGATTACCTGAGAAGGTGGTGTCCCGATGGCATAATAACACGGGATGCAAAAGACATCGGTCGATTAACACGGTTGAATATTCCGTTATTTGTTGCGGTGGGAATGAATCCGCCTGACCCGCACCTAAACAACATTACAACCGATGACATCACGATTGGCAGAATGGCCGCGGAGCACCTTCTTGAACGCGGCTTCCGTTATTTCGGGTTCTGCGGCTTCGATGATATGGTCTGGTCTCGGCAGCGATGCGAAAGCTTCATCGCCAGGATTGCAGAGGCGGGTTTCCAGACGAATATCTACAAACAGCCGAAATCTCGTGCGGCCCGCACATGGGATAGAGAAGAAATTATTCTCATGAAATGGCTGCGGGAGTTACCAAAACCGGTTGGCGTAATGGCATGCAACGACAGGCGGGGACAGCACCTTACCGAGGCCTGCGCCAAGGCGAAACTCGAAGTGCCATACGAAGTGGCTATTATCGGCGTCGATAATGATGACCATGTGTGTGATATTTCCAATCCGCCGCTGTCGAGTGTGGCGCTGGATGTCGAGAGAGCCGGCTTCCAGGCCAGCGAATTACTCGACAGGATGATGTCGAATAAAAAAATGAAGCCCCAGATGGTGGTTGTTTGTCCAACCAGGGTAGTAACAAGGCAGTCAACCAATATCGTGGCGGTTGACGACGCGTTAGTCAGCTTGGCATTGCATTTTATTCATCAAAATGCTAATCGCCCGATACAGGTGAATAACGTCATAAAAGATTTGAAGGTCTCAAGGAACTGCCTGAACGAAAAATTTATGAAGACATTAAGGCGTTCCGTTTATGATGAGATTAAGCGAGTGCGGATAGACCTTATCAGTCAGATGCTGCTTGAAACGCATTTGCCGGTATCGGATATTGCGTTAAGTTTGGGATATAACAGCACCAATCACATTGCCCGGTATTTTAAGCATAGGATGGGAATGTCACCGCAGGAATACCGCAAACTCCACGGTCATAAATAACCTGTTTTAGAGGAACAAGAGAAGTGAACCAGATGTTCGATTTGAAGACGACGATTAAGTGACGTTGATTGCAACATTGTCACTGGTGATTGTTTTCGCTTCGGGATATCGCCAGCCCGGCTGCGGTGGATATCCTGATTACAGGTCTCAAAGACCCCGACCCTGATTTTCATTACACCATACAAAGCATACTTAAATCACAGATTGGGCAGTAATTCGACACCGATAACCAGGCCAAACAATGGTGGGACGCCAATCGCAACAAATTCGGCAATGACCTCAAGCCCAAAATTTGCCCCGTACTATAAAAATTTAGTTTGATGTTAAGTTTAACGAGTGCCTAACCTTACAAGCAGCAGCCATTTTATAGAAATTGGTCAGCTTTCCTTGTGGTTTCGCGATATAATTTCTATGTGTCGAGAGCGTCCTGGTGGGCAGATGAAGCACTAAAATTCGTGAAAAATACTTTGGATTCTTAAGGCGGATTTTGATATTATCATCGAATTGAAATGCTTGGTGGTGTAGCCAAGCGTTTAATATGGAGAGGGTAGCCAAATTTGTTCATAGGCGTGAAAAACCTGAGATACAGGAGATATGTTCTTCTCGCAGTGTTGGCGTTAATTGACGCGGCAGGAGTAGTTATCTGCGTCAGCAACAGCAGCGTAGAGCCATATTTAAACCGGTATCAATCTCAGGTGCTCGCCAAGTTCCTGCCTGAGAATCAACTCAATGGCTTTGCTTACTATCGTTACGACCCCAACACAAACCGTTTGTGTTTCGCCGCCAGCGCAGGGATGCTTCGTGCGGAAAATGCGCCGCTGGGTATCTTTAAAACCGCGGCTGCCAGGACGGTAAAAATTAAAGACCTGCAGCTCCACTTCAGCGAACCTTCGGGTTCTCCTGCCGTGGCAGCACTGCAAAGCAGTTTCCTGCCCACAGCGCCGGCTGCCGGCAAAAACGGTCTTCAGGGAATTCTCAGCCAACTGGCCGACGCTCGCGGCCACCGGGGTATAGATAGCGGCCACTGGGGTATAGATATGGACTTGAGTAATCCCCGCGAGGTAACAATCGATGATTTCGACTGTGAGATTTTTGACGAAAATGATTTACGGCTCCGCGTACAAAGTAGTCGGGCAATAGTGAACTCGGACTGGCCGATGGTAACGCTGCGGGGCCACGTTACTATCACCTGCGCTGACGGCAGCACTCTCGAAAGCAATTACGTCAAATGGGATACAAAGAAGCAAAACTTTGCCGTTGACGGGACATATTTCCTGCGACGAGGCGAGAGTCGAATCGCAGGCAGAGGTATTCGTGTTGACAGTAACCTGAATATTATGGACTCAAAAAACGCTAAGAAATAGGAAAGAGGTACGAAAAATGACGAGAAAAACTTTGGTTTGGATTTTGCTGGTTGTCGGTGGTTTAACCGGTGTCGCGACCGCTTCCATTCCCTGCAACGACAGTTACACTGCCGGCCGCGCGGCACTGTTTGAGAGAAGCTTATCTGGCTTGCGAGATGCCTACTTTGATTTTAATGAAGCAATGGGCAGCCCAACCTGTGCCAGTAACAATAACCTTGTATTCCTGCATGCCTTAAGCCGCACGGCGATGCTGTTTATTGACGACAGTAACCTGGCGCTGGCGAACAGTTTCATCGATATAGCAAATGGGTTCGGAGTAACAATTGTCGGCGACTACTTTACCGAACTCGATTTAAGCGTACCAAGGCCTGGCGGTTGTTATGCGATACCGTCCGGGGCACCAAATGCAGATGAGATTTATCTAAGGATTCAAAACTCCATCATTCCCGAAATCAATAGCATCATTGCAGAATTGAGCACAATAAAAGATTCGGCTTCGAAACGTTTCCTGATATCCTTCCTGCCCGGTGAGACCGGTCTTGATAAAACTATTAAGGTCGATTATAGCGAAGTCCTCATTCTGAAAGGACTGCTTTTAGCGCTGAGAAGTCAGCTCGAATTTAAACAGGCGTATGACTTGACCGTTGACCTGAACGACCCGAACGTCCAGGACGCGATTAACCATGTTTTCTGCAGCGCCGGGACACTGCCTAATGCTACCGTAAACAACTGGCTCGATAGATATCCCCTTTTGCTTACGGTGTTGCCGGGCGGTAATGCGGTCCTCGCGCAATCGAAAAAAGACATGATCGATGCTATCAACTACTACTTTGCCGTAGTAAAGTATATCCAGTCGATAAAAGCTCCGCAGGAAGACCACTTGATATATATAGACCCCAATGCTAAGCCCGCGGTGGATTTGGTTGGAAACCGTCTGACTGCTTTGCGAGATTCGCTGAAGAAAGGTACCGCAGGGAAATATCCGGTGGAAACCGAAAATAGATACAAGGTGCGCAAGGGGTCGAAAGTTGTAGGTGACCTTGTGTTGGTATATGACATTACCGGCTTCAGTGGAGATGGGGGGACGTTGACACTCAGCGGTTCTGTTGCCCCTACGCCATGGGAAGTTGACCATTTCGACGGAACAGGAGCTGATTTCGAGATAGATTTGGAATATTATTCCGATAGTGAGCAGAGAGAAGGATGGTTTGAAGGCACATTGAGCAAGGATGGCAAGAAGATAACGAATGGGACGCTGGAGTACTGGGGCTACTGGGCCGGCACGTCGCACGACACGCAAACCGTTTCTGGTCTTAACGTGCAGCTTTCGAAAACACAGACCACCTATAAGAGATTGGACTTGAACCCTGTGTTCGGTGGTTTAAAAAAGCGGTATATAGTTCCGGTTAACCCGAGGGATTTATTACCCCGGTTTGATAACAATAATCAGGTGGTGCCTGGCACAGTCGGGTATGGACTGGGTAACGATGCGACCCTTGGCGGAATTCTTCCTGATACGAACCAGCTGGACTGGACAGACCGATTGTCGAAAGGGGCCGGCCCTCGCAGATAACTACCAGCCCATAGGGGCTATCGACCGCTGGAGCAAAATGGCGGCGTATGGACGCCACGACACGTAATCTTTTGATACGGCTTGAGCCGCCGCGCATCGTTTCTTACGTGAAGCGACAATGAGCGGAGGTAACGCAGTATATTTTCCGCAGATGATTATTGGTACAAAATAAGAAAGCCGCGCAGCCGGACTTGTTTATTGTCAGGCCGCGCGGCATAAGTAACTTCTGTTTGGGTGTTCAAGCAGGCCGGTTTAGTTGGTAGCTCTCTTCTTATAGAACAGATACATAATAATCCCGAGAGCGACTAAGCCCACCAGCCCGTTTTCGCCGAGGGTCTTCAGGATTCCCGTTATATTGGCAATCACCTGGCCAAAGAACGGCACAGTGTTACCAAACAGAATCTCAACCGCGACACCGAGGGCAATCAACAGCAGCGCTATTTCCGTAATCTCTGCCAGCCATTTCTTAATTTCTGTGAAGAACTGCATCTGTATCTCCTTAAATTTAAACCAGTTATGTTGTGAAACATCCTGCGCTCTTTTCGGCTCATACTTCTTTGGGGCTTTAATATTTATGAAATAGGCAAACAGGGGGGATTCAGCTTTTGTCTGCCTCGAGTGCCAGATGGCCCTATTGGCCGGCCAGCAAACCGTTTTTTCGATACTGGGAAACTGGGTAACGGGCTATTGGGTTAGAATGATGTTAAAATGGGCAAAATTTGCTTGACTAAAAATGATAAAATGGTATATAATTCAAATATGTTCGGGAGCGTTATAATTTTTGTTCTGCGGATATGCCTTGTGGCGGTTGTAGCGACTTTTTTCTGGCGGTTAATAGAACCCAAAACCAAGCAGGCAAGAGTACTTAGAGCCAGCTTGTTAGTCGTCGGCATGCTTGTGGTTTTGGTTGTCGTTAGGATATTTGGGGTTTAACAAGTCATCATAAAACTGCTGTGTTTTTGCGGCCTTTTTTTCATATACGTAAGCTCTTTTATAGCCCCTTGCCTGGATTCCAAGCTGGTTTTGTAATTGGAAGGGGGTATCCACGAGCTTAATCATTTGTCTTTTTTATCTCCTGGCGTAATCTCAAACGGTATGGCGGGCAGCGTGCCTATATAAACCCGCTGTCTTTGCATTTTCTTTTGTTTATCCTGAGGATTGTTCGGCGGGTCAGCGGAGACATCCACAATCAGATTATCCACAAGCCCGGCTTTGGCGGCGTTGCTGTCCGCAGCAATCACGAATGTTAATTCGCCGGGGGTTATGTTCACATCCTGAAGTTTCAGGCCTGCGGGCGGTTCGCTAAGTTCAAGATAGATAGCAGGAGCGGGGGCCGCCGGTCTTCCCGGTATTTTGACTCGCACTTTGGTTTTGCCGCCTGCGGGGATTTTAATACTGTTATCATCGACCAGCTCAAAAGTCGGCGCACGACGTTTGTAATACCCCGTCATGACCATAAGCTCCTGAGATGGGACCATATGCTGGTATATAAACGCCTGCATCATATCTTCCGCCGGGGTAACGGGCCTGCTGACCGCCTGGCCGTCGATTTTGGCTTGGCCCTGGAGTTGCAGATTAATTGGCTGCTCCAGTGGTTTTTGCGGAGCCGTAAGAGTAACGCGTAACCTGTCGCATCCGGCCGGGATTCTCGCCCCGCTTAGTTTGAAGCCGGGGGGAGCGTCTTTGAGCATCAGCTCGATTTCGCCGTTAAAGCCGTCTTTGCGTAATGCTTCTATGATTACAGGAACAGTGCCGCCCGTCAGGATGTTTATACTCGACGGTGCGGCTAACAAGGCAAAATCCGGCTGCGGAGGGCTGATTCGCAGGCGATAACCATAATCCTGTCCCCCGTGATTCTGCGAGTCGGCCAGATGCACAAAGTATGTCCCGGTTTTAGGCAGCCGGAGACGCAAATAAGAATCGGCATTGTGCGTGAGCAGGCCCACGTTCTTATCCTCATTATCGTCGTTGTGTCCCAGCACCTTCCCATTCGCATCACTGAGCCACAACAGCGAGTCGAGAGGGGAATTTAACCTGCGAGCATATACTTCGGCCACTATCTCGTCGCCGGCGTTGGCGTCAAACCGGAATATGTCAATATCGCCCGGCTTGCTGATGCGCCCGTTGACTATTTGCGGCAGGACGATGTGTTGAGCGTCTTCTATTGTACTGTTGTCTTCGATTTCATTACATTCAGGCAGGGCATCCACCGCGTAAGGCACGCTATTGCTTCGCCCGTTATTTTGCCGCAACTGGGCCTGACGGATTGCGCCGCCGCCCGGCATAGTATCGAGCGGTATTTCGTTGGTGTCGAGATTCCAGCCAGATATCGAGGCGACCGTGAAAACCCCCGTCTGACCTCCGAGCGGGAATATTTGCGTGATGAACGGTTGTTCCGACAAGCTGACGCGATAGACGAAATCCTCCCGCCCGCGGTAAATGGAGTCGCGAATCTCAAGTTCATAATCGCCGTCCCTGGTAATCCTATAAAATAACACCGGGTCGGGATTAAAAAGGTAATTGCCCGCATAGGCCAGCTCTTTGCCTTTGGTGTCATACAGGGTCAATGTTGCCTGAAACCAGCCGGGCACGGCGTCCGCGAGATATGGAATCAGATGTCGGGCCTGTGCTTCTATCGTGAGATTTTGACCTTGTTTTGCGCTGAAGCGGAAGCGGTCCGCTTCGCCCGGAAGAATCTGTCCGTTGAGCAGCATGGGAATGTGGACTTTTGGCGTAAAGGGTTTGCCCGGGTCTTTGAACTCCGGCTCACGGGTTTCCGGCAGCAGCCCAACTTGGAAGCATAACGGGTTTGTCAGGCCTGCGCGGGTTCCGAGCCGAAGCTCCCGGTCGCCCGGTTCGGCGTTGGGGTCTATGGTGATTTCGATAACCGCTATTTCGCCAATCTGCATACTGACGGGATATTTATTGCTCAGGAATTCTTCCGCAACTTTTTGCAGTCCCTTCGGGCTTAGTTTTTCAAGATTTCGCAAAAGAGGATGGTCCGGCAGCGTAACGGGAGGTTCATTTGCTTCTCCGGATTTATTAGCATCTGCCGGTTTATTTATATCCGCGGGCTTATTAGCGTTCTGCACGGCTGGAGGTATGTTTTTTCTGCCCGGCCCCTGAAGTTTTTCTCGCAATTCGCGCAACTGTCTCTGTAGCTCCTTGCGCTGGTCACCGTTCAAAGGTTTTACCCGGCCAATATACCGTATTACCGAGCCGTGTACCCCCTGGCCAGTGACATATACTTCGTTGGCGTCTTTAATAAACTGTCCGCCCACGGTAATTTTAACTACGGAGCCCTGTTGTCCGCCTGCCGGGTAAAGGTACCCGATGTGCGGGTCCCTTTCGTTTGAGGCGCCCTGTGCATTTGCCGCGTATAAGACCAAAACTGCAATCAGTAATCGTCTCGATAAAGTCATCATCACGCTCGTTTACATTATTTCCTTTAGCCGGCCGGTTGAAGGCATAACCTGAAGAGCTAACCCTTTCGGGTTTGGAAGCGGGCCATCAGGGTCGATGTCAAGCAGTTCATACATACTGCCGATTAAATCTCCCGCGAGCACGGGACGCCGGGCGACTTTCTCGCCCTTATCGTCCGATGCGCCGACAACTATGCCTCCTTTGAATCCGCCTCCCGCGACAACTGCGCTGAAGCAGTCGCCATAATGTCCCCGTCCGCCGTTCCAGGGTGATTCCCAGAGGATTTTCGGCGTGCGTCCGAATTCCCCCGCCCATACTACTATGGTGCTGTCGAGCAGGCCCCGGTCGCTAAGGTCCGCCAGCAGGGTGGCGAACCCTTTGTCCAATTCGGGAAGTTTGCGGCGCATTGTCTCGAAATTCTGTTTATGGGTATCCCAGCCGCCGTAGTTAACGGTAATGTATGGAACGCCGATTTCTACAAGCCGGCGGGCCATCAGACAGGATTGTCCGAATTTGTTCCTGCCATATTTGTCTTTAAGCTCGTCTTTTTCATTCGACATATCGAATACTTTGCCGCCGTCGCCGAGAATCAGGTTGTAGGCCTTTTCCTCGCATCGGTTTAACTGTTCGAATTGCGGATTTCCGGGCATCGCCTTGCCGAGCGAATCGAGCGAGCCGAGCAGCTCGCGTCTGCTTTTCTGCCTGGCGTCTGAAATGCCTTCCGCGACGACTCCTGATACGACGAAACGCTTCTGGGCCGGGTCGCCTCCCGTGGCGAAAGGCTTATAGCGTGGGCCGAGGAAACCTTCTTCTGAGAATCGCCCCTCGGTGTCGGTAAGCACAATATATGGCGGAATCAGGCCTTTATAGCCGTGGTCATATCCCCTGAATAATGAGACAACCGCCCCCATACCGGGGAAAACGAGATTGTCGCCCGGCTTTCTGCCCGTCTTCATTATGTATGTAGCTATTTCATGGGCGTTACTACCATGGGTCATACTGCGAATGATTGAGTATTTGTCCGCCTGTTTGGCGAGCAGGGGCAACAGCTCACAAATTTGTATGCCGTCGGCGTTTGTCGCAATCGGGTTTTTGAATGGGCCGCAGTAATCGTTGCCCGCCTGCGGCTTGGGGTCAAATGTGTCTAAATGCGACGGTCCGCCCGACATCCAAAGCTCTATGACTGCTTTTGCGGGCGTTCGTTTATTTGCCGGCGGCGAATTCGCGTCCTCACCTTTGGCATATACACATAATCGTTCACTGAATGCCAATCCCGCTGCGCCGAAAAGCCCCAGCTTCAACGCTTCTCGCCGGGTAATAAAATTTATTTTTCTCTGTTCTCTCATATATTTTATCAGCGATTTTAATGCCGGTATAAAAACTCCTTGGTGTTAATCAGCGACCACGCCAGGTCATCAATAGCGGCTTTTCGCGCCATCCCGTCGCTTTGGAAATATTTTTCAGCCATGTCCGATTCGGACTTTGTCGGATAACGAGACAGGATTGCGAGGTAAATATTTTTTATAACTTCAGTGCGGTTTCCTTTTGCTGCCTCTGCCTGCTGGCGCAATACAGGGCTGCGTTCTATCTTGTTTTTTATATCGTTTGAATTGAGCAGATACAGCCGCTGAGAATCCGAGGGTTGGTTGTTGCGTTCGGATTCAAGTCCTGTATCGCGTGAGGGTCTGCCGAACATTTCGAGGAACGAACTGGTGATGCTGCCGTCCTCAAGTTTAATTGTTCGCTGCCCTTCGGGAATAAACGTGAATGGCTCCGGTATGTTACTCGAATAGTTTTCCCCTGTCCCGCCAATCTGGTCTAAAGCGTCGATTAGCACTTCCGCGTCCAGCCGGCGGACAGGATAGCAGGCGAACATCGCTTCGGCTCGCGGATTACTGCTGCGAGGAATCGAAGATTGCTGGTATATACCGGAGTTGAGTATGAGCCGGTAAATAGTTTTTAGGTTATATTTGGACCTGACAAGCTCCTTTTCCAAAAAGGCAAGCAGCTCAGGGTTTACCGGCGGGTTATCGGGCCGAATATCATCCGGCTCAGTTATTATGCCGCGCCCCATCAGCCAGGCCCATACGCGGTTGGTTACATTGCGAGCGAACCATTGATTATTCGGCTCAGTAAGCCAGTCAGCGAAGATTTGTCTTGGGTCATCCTCAGGTGGAATTTGCACTTTTCTGCCGTCCGGGAAAATGGCCTCACGCGGGCCGGTCGGCGCCTGGTTCAGATATACGATTTCTTCCTTCCACTCGGCGGTTTTCTTATAGGCGACCTGTGAAAAAAAAGCTTCCATATTGGTCCGGGTGGATTGAGGCAAACTTTCATAACGTGTTCCCATAAACGTAAGGGCGACTGTCCTGGCGATGTCGGAGGGTTGCCTGCCCTGAATTGCGCGGTAGAAATTTACCTGCGGCACGCGGAAGTTGCTCCCACTCGAAGTCAATAGCTCACGTGCGAACTGGTCGTAAGGCATATTGGTGCGCAGCGAATCGTGAATCCAGTGATAATACACCTGCACCGCGTTTGGCCAAAGGTTTATGGGAAATTCAGACTTGACCCTCAGCAGGTCGCACCATTTCAGCGTCCAGTAATCGACAAATTCTTCCCGTTCCAGCAGGCGGTTAATAAGGGCTATACGCTTGTTCGGATTCTGGTCTCGCAGGAACTCATCGGCCTCTTTCGGGGTAGGCAGTGTGCCAATGACGTCAAGATAAACTCGGCGAACAAATACCGCGTCGGAGCATAAATTGGCCGGCTGAATGCCTGACCGCTTTAACCCGGCGAAGACCAGCTCATCTATCTTGTTTTGGGGAGTTGCGAGGGTAGAACCTTCAAAAGGATTGTCTGAGATGCCTTGCGGCCCGGTCAGAGAGTTGGAATCGACAGCTCCCGCAAAGATAACCGCAAAAACAAGTAACACATTCATATCTTGTTCTCAGAATCCCATAAACTTGCGGGTGTGGTTCACCTTTCCTGATAAGACGTTTCAGGAAAGCCCTAAATTGCATTAAAAGGCATTATAACAAAAAGATGGTTGGTTGCAGAAGTGAAAATGTAAATGGGCGATGCAGGATTCGAACCTGCGACCCGCTGATTAAGAGTCAGCTGCTCTACCGACTGAGCTAATCGCCCTAACTTCTTTAATATCAGGATATTACAACAAGAAGAATCCTGAAGGAAAGATTCATTCAGATAAATTTCGCATACTTTACAGCCAAAAGGGCAAAATTGCAAGCAAATTAGAGACGGGGAAGATGATTGCGGATTGTTGATTTGGGATTTAAGATTTTGAGGATGCGGAAGTTACCTGCGGTGGTTGTCAGGTAGATGCAACGTTAGAGGCGGAAGATTTTTTTGCGATTTCGATCCAGTCGGGCTGCGATACAAATTTTTCCAGCCGGTCGAATTCGAACATAATGTTTTTCAACAGCTCTTCGGCTTTTGACAAATCACCCTGTCGGGCCATTGTCTCAAGCTGCAAAGTTACTTTTGATAATTGAACCATACCCAGATTTCTTCCCGCCCCTTTTATCGCGTGAGCGTGCGATACTATATCTGTTGCATTAGCCGCCTTGACAGCGGAAGTTAGTTTCTGAAGGTGCTCCTTGTTGCTTGCCAGATAGGTTGGCATAATCTCTTTTAATATTTGCTCGTCTACACCGCCCTCCAAGACCTTTGCCCAGTTGATTACCACTTCGTTATCATCAGCGTTGTCCGTTTGCGTTGTATTGTTGTTGGTCTCGACCAACTTTGCGACTTGGGGCGAATCTGTTTTTTCCAGGAATTTGCTGAGCATTGCCACGAGCTTTGCATATATGATCGGCTTGGACAAATAATCATCGCAGCCGGCATCGAAGCATTTCTTCTCGTCGCCTTCCATCGCGTTGGCGGTCAACGCCACAATTGGGGTCTTGATGCCGTTGTTTCTAAGCGCCTTGGTTGCCTCGTAGCCATCCATCTGAGGCATGTGTATATCCATAAAAATAAGGTCAAAGCTCTGACCATTCGCTTTATTAACCGCCTCCGTGCCATTATCCGCGAATGTCGTTTTGAGACCCATTTTTCCCAGCAGGATTTTCATCAGCATCTGGTTTGACTTGACGTCTTCCGCCACCAGGATATGCCCGCTAAAGCAGGCCTGTTTGTTTATGCCTGCCTCATGGCTGTCGCTATTTCTATCCAGCGGGGGCTGGTTTGCCATATCGATATTGGCCGGTATTACAAACGCGAAAATTGACCCCTTGTCCTTTTCACTGGTTAGTGTAATTGTCCCACCGAAAAGCTCCGCGAATTTTCTGGTGATAGCCAGCCCTAAGCCCGTTCCTCCGTATTTTCGAGAGGAGCTGCCGTCTTCCTGAGAGAATGATTCGAATATCTTTTGCTGGTACTCAGACGAAATACCGATGCCTGTGTCTTCCACTTCAAAGCGTATAAACCACTTGCCGTTATGGTCTTCCATTGAGATATTCACATAAACGTGCCCCTGTTTGGTGAACTTTATGGCGTTATTCACAAGGTTGATTAAACACTGTGACACGCGCGCCGGGTCGGTCACGATATTCGCGGGGAGCGGGCCTTTCTCATTAATAGCAAAACCTATTCCCTTTTCCGCGGCGAAGGAATGCATCATCGATTCTATCCTGGCGATAAGGTCCGCAAGCGAGCATTTTGTAATCTCGATGGTCATCTTGCCTGCTTCAATCTTGGAAAGATCAAGAATATCATTAATCAACTGCAGGAGATACTTGCTGCTGTTATGGACTGTTACGAGATATTCTTTATGCTGCTTGCGAAGGTCTTCCTTTAACAGGATTTCGGTGAAACCGATAATGGAATTCAGGGGTGTGCGTATTTCGTGGCTCATATTGGCCAGGAATTCACTTTTGGCCGCGTTGGCCTTCTTGGTCTGAGCGGCCATTTCACTGGCGAGGGCGGTCGCAATTTTCAATGATTCGTTTATTCGTTTCAGCTCATCCTCTGCCCGCTTGCGTTTGGAGATGTCAAAGGCAGTAACAATTTCACCTGCGTTCGGGTCGTTAATGTCCAGCACCGATGCGCTTAGCAACATGTTAATCAATGTCCCGTCTTTTCGCCGCCACAGCGATTCGGTGCTGTTGAGCCCGGTTTTTCTGAGGTCGCGGTAGAGGTCTCGGGCCACTCGTTCAAATTCTGCCTTGTCCGGATAAAGCATCAGCGAGGATTGTCCTATCAGTTCCTCAGCGGTATAACCGGATATTTCACACGTCCGGTTGTTTGTTTTCTGGAGGACGCGCCCTTTTTCAAGCAGGATGCAAACTGGCGCCGCTGCTAAAGTGGTGCTAAGCATAGTTTCGCTTTGCTTGAGAGCTGCCTCCGCCCGCTTGCGTTCGGTGATGTCGACACATGTCCCGACCCATTCTTTGGTATTTTTGTTTTTGTCGATAATGGGGAAGCCGCGCGCCAGTAAGTTTCTGTAAACGCCATCGTGCCTGCGCATACGGCATTCGACTTCATAGGAACTTTTTGCTGCCACGGCGTTATTCCACACCTGTAAAACGTGCTCAGCATCATCCGGATGAATCGCTTTGGCCCATCCTGTGCCCTTTATTTCTTCGTATGTCTGACCGGTAAATTTCCGCCACGAAGGCAGGTCTTCTTCGACTTCTCCGCGGGCATTTGTTACCCAGGCCACCTGACCTGTCGCTTCGATATATGATTTATACCGTGCTTCGCTTTGCTTCAATGCGTTTTCTGTCTGTTTTTGCGCAGAGATGTCCCTGACTGTTGCCTGGATGCACACCTTTCCGCCCAATTCCATTTTGGTCAGCAGCACGGTCGCGGGGAACTCTTCACCAGTAATTCGCTTGTGTGTCCATTCGAATAAAGAGGAACCCTCCTTCATTGCCTTTTCTATCATTTCCTTGGCTTTATCCGCATAAACACAACCGTCTGGCTGTTGTAAAGGCGAAATGTCCCATGGCCCGAACGTTAGGAATTTATCCTTGGTTTCGACATTAAACAGTTTTAATGTTGCCGGATTACACGAAGTAAATTTCCACGTGGGAGGTTCGATTGTCATCAGGGCGTCACGCGAGTTTTCGAACAGTCCGTGGTATTTCTCTTCGCTCTCCTGCAACTGTTTTGAAAGGATGGATTCTTGAATGGCCATGGCGACATTGCTGCTGATTCCATCCAGCATTGCGTCTTCGGGGGGTTGTATTGTATGTTTGGAGAACAACGCCAGAACTCCGAGAATTTGTCCGTTTTCAATTCGGAGCTGGTATCCGGCAAACGATACAAGACCCAGCTCTTTTGCCCACTGGTGGTTGTGAATACGAGGATCATTTTGAACATCGTTTGTGAGAAACTTATGGTCTTTGCCTGAGGCGATAAGCCCTATTTTGTAACAGCCGAATGGAACCCTGCGGTGTGCCTTGCCGTTTATATGAGTGTAACGACCGGAGCTTGAAATCAAATGCAGACATCGCTCGCGATAAAGACAAAGGTGAGGTACTTCTTTTGCCTCGGCATGGATGCAGCCCTCTTCGCACAGGTCACCGTTCTTAATCAGCCATATACGGCAGAAATCAGCGTCGAAATAGCTTACGATGTCGTCGGTAACTTTTTTGAGCCGGTCTTCGAGCGGGGTATTATTAAGAAGCGACTGCTGGAGCGAGTTGATACCTATTTGCAGGGATAGCATCCCGTCTTGTTCTTTTTCCGCCCGCTTGCGCTCTGTAATATCTCTGACGATGTGAACTACGTCTGTTACCTCTTTGCGGCTGTTAAATACGGGAGAAGTGGATATTTCCAGATATTTATTAAGGCCTTCATGGAATATTTCTGTTTTGGCCGGCGCATTAGTTGACAGGGTCTTTCTGCAGGGGCAATCCGGAATCGGCTCATTTGTCCCGTGCATCAGTCCATAACAGTGTATGCCGACAAAATCCTCGGGCTTGCCTCCCAGGGCATCCGCGAAGGCCTTGTTGACTTTTTTGAATTTGAAATCCCTGCCAACAATCGAAACCAAATCCGTAATTGAATCGAATGTTGTGCTCCATTCTTTGGCCGACTGATACCTTTCCCTGTAATAACGAAGTCGCTGCCATCTCCAGATAAGCCCGAAACATGCCCCTGTTCCTCCCAGCAGGACGCCGATGAAAATGATTATGCCAAATAACTTCTGGTGAATCGGCGTGAAAATCTCGGAGGTATCGATTCGATTAACCAAAAACCACGGCGAATGAGGCACCGCGCGAACGTCTGCTATTCCAGGCAATCCGTGGTAATCTATGCCCTCTACTATACCTTCCTTGCCCAGTACAGCCTGTACTGACGCCCGCGTTTCGTTCTCTTTGATTGAAACAGATAGACCGAGAGCAATTTTTTGTTTAAACTTCAGTTCATTAAGATAACGTATGTTATTTCCTTCCCGCCGGACAAGCTGCGTCTCCGCCGAAATATTTTGCACAGGCCAGGTGTTGAGTAAAGGGTACAGATACTTCTCAGGGTCTATGCGCAGCGCAACCACTCCAATTAGCCGGCTGTCGCTTTCGTTGAGGATGGGGACAAGGACATTCAGATAGATTCGCACATTATCCTGATTAACGTAGAAATCCTCAAAAGCAATCTCGCCCGACTGCAGAATCTCAGAAGATTGCTGTGAAACATACGAAACGGGCTGCTCCGGAACGTCGGGGCATATTATCTTTTTGCGATACTGGTTATCGAGCAGGAATACGCCGTCATATCGTTGGGCTGCCTGGAAACAGCTTAACCACGTCCGCAGTTGTTTTTGAGCGTTTTGGTCATTTGGGTCATCGAAGTATTTACGCACCAGTTCGGTAAATGCCGCGTTTTTGTAGAAAACGCTGCCGTCTTCAAGACAGTCCTCTCGCCAATTTGCTAACTCGTTTGCCTTAAGTTTGCCGATAGAGGAGAGTTGTTTTTCAACTTCCGTCCGAATATGTGTTTTGTAATTGGAATAATAGAGATACCCGACCGTTATTATGCCCGAGGACATAATCAAAAATATCAGGACGAGCAAATACGGAACAAATTTATCTTTTTTATTCCACGTTTCCATTAGTGTGTAGGGTTCTTCTTCTTTAAGCGCAAAATGCGCATTTATCATAACCCAATACAGGTTATCGCAGCATACCCCCAATTTAACGAACTAAGGTTTCAGCCGTGTTATCGATATTAGGTCGGCTGGAATTAAGTAGGAAAATCCTGAAAATAGGCTTCGTAAACACGCAATATTTCATAGGGACAAATGAAAGGCCTATAAAGGGATTGTTTCTTTTGCGAAGAGGGCTTCAAGTATAGAATCGGTATTCCCTGGGATGGCCAGGGGACAAAACAGTTCAGGTGGTGATTATTTACCTGTTTTCTGAGGCACAGGCAGGCCCAGTTCTGCCATGACTTTTTTCATATCCTCCCAGACCTTTCTGCGGTTATCGTCGGAGTAGTTGCGAAGCAGGTAAGACGGGTGGAAGGTGGGCATCAACTTTATGGGTTTCTTGCCTATGCCAGGAGCATATTCGTGGAACATGCCTCGCAGCTGCCCTATCGGTTTGGGGGTGTCTAAAAGCGTCTTGGCGGCGTGTGCGCCAAGGGCGACGATTATTTCCGGGTTGATTAGCTCGATTTGCCTTTGCAGATAGGGGATGCAGGCGATTATCTCTTCAGGTTTGGGGTCGCGGTTTTCGGGGGGGCGGCATTTTATGATATTGCCAATCCAGACGTCCTGTCGTTTGAGGCCGCAGGCGGTTATGATTTTGTCTAACAATTGGCCCGATCTCCCGACAAATGGTCTGCCCTGTTCGTCTTCGTCTGCTCCGGGGCCTTCGCCGACGAACATTATGTGGGCGGATGTATTGCCTTCGCCGGGGACAGCATTTTTGCGCAGTGAGCCGAGTTCGCATTTGCGGCATTTGCGCGTCTGTTCGGCGATGTCCTCAAGCTCTTTTATGGCTTCAGGCGAGACAGGCGGGCGGGCGATTTTTACCGCCGAGACTGCAGAGGTTATTTCCGGGTTTTTCTCTGCGTGCTCCTCGCGCTCTGCGGTGAGTTTTTTTACGGTTAACCCGCCGGAGAAGAATTCCGCCATTTCAACGTGCTGGCGAATGACTTTTTTGATGTCTGGATTACTTTTCATAAGCGGGATTGTAATTTAGTTTTCGTCCGGAGGCAACAAAAAGGGCGACCCATTATGGGTCGCCCTTATGCGAATCTGCGATTTTGTTTTTAGACAAGGCCCTGAGCGAGCATTGCCTTTTATCAGACAATTGTTAAAATAAGAAAAACTTATGCAGTTGTCTGCTATTAAGCTTATAGTAATATAAGGGTAATACTAATCGCTGGCAAGACAAGTGCAAGAAGTGTTTGTTTAATATGGTTCATCAAGAGGACTTATAATGCACATAGAAACATTGAAGATGTTTTGCGATTTGGTGACGCTGCGGAGTTTTTCCAAGACGGCGGATAAGCATATGGTGAGTCAGTCGGCGGTTTCGCAGCAGGTTGCTCAGCTGGAAATAGAGCATAAGTGCCAGTTGCTTAACCGGCAGAAAAGACCTTTGGAATTGACTGCCGCCGGAGAGCTTTTCTATCGCGCCGCAAGGGATATGGTTGACAGGTACGACCAGCTCAACAGCGAGATGAACTCGCTCAACTCGGCTGCCCAAAGCAGAATAAATGTCGGAGCGATTTACAGTATCGGGATGCATTCGCTGCCTGAGTATATCAAAAGATTTATGGTCAAAAGGCCCAGCGTCAACGTTCACGTGGCGTACTTTATCTCGGAAAAAATTTACGAGCTGGTGCTGGCGGGCGAGCTTGATATTGGTCTTGTCGCGGTGCCGAAAAGGGATAAGCGGCTTGATGTGTATGAGTTTGAGAATGAGCCGCTGGTCCTGGCGTGCAGCTCGAAACATCCGCTGGCAAAGCAGTCGCAGATTGATATTCATAAGCTGCAGATGGAGCGGTTTATCGGTTTTGAGGAAGGGGTGCCCACGCGGGATTGGATAGACGGAATTTTCCAGCGGTATAACGTGGTCATAAGACCAGCGATGGAGTTCGACAATATCGAGACGGTCAAAAGGGCGGTCGAAATCAATTCGGGTGTCAGTATTCTTCCCCGCACCGCGTTATCGCAGGAGCTTGCGGCGGGCACCATAAAGGCGATTGAATTTTCAAACGAGAGATTTGTGCGTCCGACGGGCATTCTTGTTCGCAAAGACCGCGTCATAAGCCAGGAAACGCGATACCTGATAGACCTCCTTCGCGGAAAATCTTAATACTCGATACTTGATACTCGATGCTCGATGGGGAATATGAAAATTAAAGCGGTGATATTTGACCTCGACGGAACGATAACGCAGCCGTTCTTTGATTTTGACGCGATTCGCAGGGAGATGGGGTATTCGCCTGACGCGGGGCCTATTCTGGAGCTGATGGAAAAGATGACGCAGCGAGAGCGCGATGAGGCGGAGAGGATTTTGCGGGAACACGAGGACAAGGCAGTCGCAGAATCGACGTTGAACCCCGGCGCAAAAGAGACGCTGGAAGAATTGCGCAGGAGAAAAATCCCCATAGGCATATTGACCCGCAATAAGAAAGAAAACGCCGTGGCGGTTGCAAAAAAACACGGCTTGAAATTCGACGCGGTTGTAGGCAGAGAGGAAGGGCCGGTCAAGCCCGACGCTTTTGGCGTTTTGTATCTTTGCGAGAAGTTCAAGATAAAGCCGCAGGAGTCGCTTGTTGTAGGCGATTATCTTTTCGATTTGCTTTGCGCCAGGGCCGCGAAAGCGATTCCCGTGCTTTTGAAAAATCACCCAAATGCCGACGAATTCGCGAAGCACGCCGATTTTGTTATTGAAAATATCGCCGATTTGCTCGGGATTATTGGATAAAAGACACAGGGCTCTTTTAGACACAGATTCCGCCTTGGGCGGACAAGTACGCAGATTTTACGAAACGGAATTTCCACGGAATTTTAAAATTGGGAAAAAGTGCGGTATTTTGGTACCCCCCTTATAAACACTCAAAAAACGGGGTTGGGAACGGGCTAAAATAACGTATAAGCGGTTAAAATGGGTGGCCGGATGCGTTATACACAGGAGTTGCGAAACGTTGCGAAAAGTATAAAAATTAGTAAAATTTTAAGAAAAAGTTAGTAAAAGTTGGTTGAAGTGAGGTTGAAAAGGAGGGAAACGAATGAAATTTGATTGGAAATGGATCCCCGGCACGCTCCGGGAGAAATTTGAACAGTCGATAGTTAATAGGTGACAAAATACAAACTGCGCTACGTTTGAAACTGGGCCCCCAAATCGTAGTCTGGGGTCTTCGTTGCGCTACGAGAGGGCAGATCCGAATTTTTAATTGACAAAAGTTGGCAGGTGTATGGTAATACTGCCTATGCAGCGGCAAAGGAATTCACCGCGGAGAACGCAAAGACCGCAGAGAAATAAATATGTATAAGAGCTATATATTAAAATCGTTGGTCGGCTTGGTGATTGTTGTCGGGATGTGCGGGTTTGCATCCTGCGCCGAGCAATTGACGCCTGACGCGAATTATGTGTCGAGCGTTCTGGATGGCCTTAAGCAAAAGACAAGCCGGCTGCAATCGTATCAATGCGAAGTCAATTACCTTTTCAGCCAGCCCCTGCTCGAATCGAAAACGCTGCGAACGGGCAACCTGTATTATGCCTGGCTCGGCAATGGCTCGAAGCTGAGAATCAACTTCGACACCCTCACACAGGATGAAAACCCTCAACAGAAATACGGCGAACAATATATCTTCGATGGCCAGTGGCTGACGCATATCGATTACCAGATTAAGCAGGTGCAGAAGAGGCAGCTTGCTGAGGCCAATGAACAGATTGACGCATTCGAGCTGGCCAAAAGGAATTTCCCGCTGATTGGCTTCGATAAGACGGAAGATTTGAAGCAGCAGTTCGATATTAACCTCGTCGGTGAACCAAACGGATTAACGCATCTGCATTTGAAGGTCAAGCCGGATTCGCAATACAAGGATGATTATAAATCGGTCGACGTATGGATTGATAAGCAATTGATGCTGCCCGCGAAAATCTCAGCGGTCTCCACCGAGGGCGATATTTACGAGATTAGTTTCACAAAGCCGAAGGTCAATGAGACGATTGACGAAAAGGTATTTGAGTTTACAATTCCCGATGGCTTCGGCCAGCCGGAAATAATACCGTTGAAAAAATAAGGTTTCCGCAGATAAACAAAAATTAAGGAGTAAGAAATGTCTAAGGGAATAGTGATTTATTATTCGAGAAGCGGCAATACAAAACAAATGGCGGATATGATAACCAAGGCGATGAACGAAGGCGGCATGGAGACCGACTGCAAAGAAATCGCCCAGGTCAAAGTTGACGACCTGCTCAAATACGATGCGATAGTGATTGGTTCTCCTACTTATTACGGCGGCATGGCGGCGCAGATTAAACAACTGATTGACGACGCCGTGGTCAAACACGGGCAATTAGACGGCAAAGTCGGGGCGGCCTTTACAAGCGCTGCTAATATCGGCGGAGGCAACGAAACAACCGTATTAGGCATTCTGCAGGCGATGATTATCAGCGGCATGATAATCCAGGGCGACCCGCAGGGCGACCACTACGGGCCCGTTTCGATAGGCAAGCCCGACCAGAGAGTTGAGAAACTTTGCGCCCGCTGGGGCAAAAGAATCGCGGCATTGACCCAAAAATTAGGTCGTTAGATGTTTTGGGGATAGCGGTTTTTTTGAAAAAAACGCCGATTTTCCTTTGACAACGCGGTTTTGTATAGGTAAGTTTCAATCGTCAGCTTTGAAAACAAGGAATGTTAACCCTCTTATAAGCGGAGGCATATCGATGCAAGAGTACGAAAATTTGAAAGTAATGGTAGCGGAAATTGAAGCAGACGTCAGCAAGGCCGAGGGTGGAAACAAGGCCGCAGGGACGCGGGTTCGCAAGCAGATGCAGAGTATCAAGCAGGCGGCCCAGCTTGTTCGCAACAAAGTTCTGGAAATCAGAACAACACAGTAGGTAATAAACGGGCACATTTTTGGACGCTGGATTTGGCTTACATCGGCTCGCGACGCGGATAGCCGCTGGGCTGGGCCGACTGACAGACAGCAATTGCGCCAAGTCCCCATTTTCAAGGATAAATAATGCCTCGGCCGCTATTATTCGATTTATCGAAGATAAACCTCGCCGGCAAGCCGGTTTTTAACAGGGATGACATCCTCAAGATCAATCCCCAGAATTACGAGATGCAGCAGCTCGACGGCGTGCTCTGGTATGACAAGCCCAATATGCTTGTGCTTGGCTACAAGGACGTAACTGACAAGGAGTTCTGGATTCGAGGCCACATTCCGGGAAGACCCATTATGCCGGGCGTGATTATGATTGAATCGGCTGCACAACTGCTTAGCTTTTTCGTCAGGCATGTTCTGGGCGAAAATGTCTTCATCGGCTTTGCCAGTATTGACTCGGCTAAGTTCCGTACGACTGTCCTGCCGGGCCAGCGGCTTTTGCTCTTAGGCAAAATAACCAAAATCCGCCCCGGTCGCAAATACGACGCCTATATCCAGGGAATGGTCAACGACACAATGGTCTTCGAGACCGAAGTATCCGGTATGGCGGTTTAGGAAAATATTCTTACCGCGGAGACCGCAGAGTTCGCAGAGGTTATTTTTAGTTTTTTCTCCGCGTTCTCAGCGTGCTCGGCGGTAAAATTTTGGAGCAGGGAATGGCACAGGATGAACAAGTATTAGTAGTCCAGCGGAAGGTTTTTGAAAGCGCAGGCGCGTTTAACGGCCTTGCTTTTGATATTCAGAAGTATATCGAAAAAATATTCGTCCCGGGTGTTCCCCGTTTTATGCCGAGGCCGCAGGCCGAAAAAGACCCGTCATTTAAACAGCTCATCCCTTATGTGATTATGACCTGCGGGGGTAAATATCTCAGCTACGTCCGCGGCAAACGCGCGGGCGAAACACGCCTTGTCGCCAAACGCTCTCTCGGCATCGGAGGCCACATAAACCCCACCGATGATATGCCCCTTTTCGGCAATTTTTACGATACCTACCTTGCCGCCGTCCAACGAGAGGTGGCCGAAGAAGTTTCAATAGAGACCAAATACAAGGATAAGGTCGTTGCTCTTCTCAATGATGATAACAACGAGGTTGGCCAGGTGCATCTGGGAATCGTTCACTTATGGACTTTGGATGAGCCGAAGGTGAATAGAAAAGAGCAGATGATAACGCAGATGGGCTTCATGAGTATCCCCGAATTGCAGGTAGTTCGTGATACTATGGAAACCTGGTCGCAGATTTGCTTCGATGGCTTGCCTAAGATGGCCTGAACTGCCGAAGGGACATCAAATTGGCAATAAAAAAACAATTCAGGACGTTTCTTTTAGCGTTTTATTCTCATCAATTCTTGGCCTCAAAATGGCTCCAGCCGTAAAGTCCTTTGTAGTAAATGTAGTATTTGCCGTTTATTTTTGGAATAGTGGAAACGAAGACGTATTTGCTGGTGTAGTCAGTTCCGTTTATGGTTAATTTGTCAAGATTCCAGTTGTTTGTGTAAGTGCCGAGATTGGTTGATTCCCAGCAGAATTCACCGGCGCCTTCTTTGACAAAATCAGCCGAGATACTTGTTCTTGTGTCGCAGCCGGCCTGGCAGGTGCAGCCATTATTGCTAACCGGATTGACTGTAATATTGACTGCTGCTGAGGTGGTTGCAGCGCCTTCATCATCTGTTGCTTTGGCGGTCAGAATATAGTTGCCATCGGTCACGTTATTCCAGGTGAAGGAATAAGGCGCAGTCGTATCTGTCCCCAGCAATGTGGAACCCTGATAGAAATCGACTTTGCTCACAGTGCCGTCGCTGTCAGACGCGGTGGCATTTATGGTAACAGTCGCAGGGGCGTTAAAATCAGTGCCGTCGGTCGGCGAGGTGATGAAAACGGTTGGCGCATTGTTTGAAAGCATAATCGCCAGTTTTGCGAAGTCGAGGAAATTTACAATCTGGTCGGGATAAATGTCAGCCGGAATGCCTGGACCGGTTGCGAGCCAGTAATCGGCGAGGACTGCGAAATCGCCAAAGCCCATTGTACCGTCGCAATCAAGGTCATAAACATTGACCGCGATGTAATTCTGGTTACTCAAGTTAGAATCGACAGGAACATAGGTCATCATATTGGGTTCAAATGTGTAATTTTTCTTGCTGGGTGTAACTGTTCCTGACCAGTTGCAATCCATTGAGAGTTTGTAGAAACCGTTTATGTCGGTCGTGTATTGCCCGCCGCCGTTGTTGGCGGTGACCAGTACGCCTGATATGGGTACATTGCAATCATTCTTAATATATCCGGCGATAGAGACAGGCGGCAGGGACGGGGCCGGTTCTCTTCCGTAAACCAGCACGCCGTTGTCATAAACCGGTATGTATTCTGTCTGGACAGCGGTTCCAGTCAAACCCTGATGCGACCAATCGTTGGAAGTGTCCCAGGCGCTGGCCGGGGCGTTTGAGGGCAGTGCTATGCGGACCTGTGTTTCTCTTGCGGATTCGGATTGGCCGCCGGGATAGATTGCGCTGCCGGTATAATCGACAGTGACATAGTAAATGTTGTCTCTGAAGTGTGTCGGGCCTGAAACTGTTGCCGGTACCTCTGAATAATTCTTTGTGACGGTGATGTTGTTTACAGTGTAGCCGGCTTTGAATGCCTCGTTGAGGTCGAAGAAGTATCGATATGAGAGCTTATCTGCGACTCTTGCGGGCCATGCGGAATGGTTGGTGAGGTCAACGCTCCATTCTGTAAAGTTAGTTCCTTCTGAGTTGATTTTAGCGTTGGCGAAAAACTCCGTATATGGGTCCTGGTCTTTCGCGAAGTCGCTTGGGCGAGGAAAGCCGGAAATGGGAGTCCCGCCATAGAGCGAGTACATTTTGGCCAGGTCGCCGACAAGAGCCGCATCGTAATCGCAGGCCACCTCGTTCTCTGTATAGTTGCTTCTGACATCCTGATAGTTGTCGCCGCTGTCCGGTCCGCCGACCATCGCCCCCTGGAGCACGTGCCTCGTTTGGCTTGGTGTGTCTATGCTATTGGCCCAGGAGCCGTGTGCTGTCCTGTGGTGCGGGTTCTGAGGATAGTTGGCGCCGAAGCCGATAATGTAACTGCCGGCTCGCGGGTTATCTCCCAGAATGTATTTAATCTGTCTTACCGCGAAGTTTCTGTAGCCGGTTTTCTTTGCTGCGTTACCGCGGCTGTCGTCAGCCCAGACAAACGCTATGAGCGAGGCGTTGGCGGCATAACGCAACGAAGCCCAAGAGTCCAGCCAGGCCAATCCGCCTGGGGTGTAGGTGATGCCTCCGCCGGGCATCCAGTAATCCATGTTGCGTTCGATGGAGTCGATGTAGATTTGCTTACCTGTGGCCCGCGCCAGCAGGATTTGCGCCATATAATGCATATCGTCCCATGAATGGGTCCACTTGTAGCCCCAGTAGCCGGTTTGTCCCTCCATACCCCAATGGGTCGCACAGGACTCGGCCTTGGTCAGGTAGTTTGCATCGTTGGTGGCTAAGTAAAGCCATGCGGCAGCGGCCGACAGCTCGTCCCAGTATCCGCTGTATGAAGTATAGAAGCTGTTGGCTGCGGTGTAGCCGGAATCGCTTTGGGTGGTGTAGGCGAAGTCGAATAGCTGCTGGGCGTGGGTCAGACATAAGGAAGCATAGGTTGGGTCGGTCGGCTTGAAAACGATTGAGGCCGATGCAAGGGCCGCGGCCGTTCCTCCGACAACACACGAACCGGGCGATGCGAGGGTAACCTTATACGATGGCCGGGTCATTACCTGTTCAATTATCTCAACCGGCCCCCACCATGCGTGGTCGCCGCTCCCGGCACCGACCTGATAATAGAATTCATTTGTGGCGGTGTGGCATTTTATAAAATAGTCGGTGCCCCACCTTATGTCGTCGAGAACTTTATCCAGCTGGCCAGCGTTGGCGAAGGCGCTTCGATATTCGTAAACACCCCAGCTCAACGTTGCCACCGCTGAAGCCATAGGCAGACCGAACTTCACGTTGTCGCCGGCATCCAGATAGCCGCCGGTCAAATCCTGCCCGACGTCAGCCCCGTCGTTCAGGCACGAGTCAGCCCGCCATATCACAGGGTTATCAGCCGGCAGGGGGCCGCAGCGCTGCTGCATATAGAAGTAAATCGACTTCTGCATCGCCTCGCCATAATTATAATCAGCGCCCGCCATTTGGCTTAGAAATAACACCATTGCCATAATTGCAAATGGAGTGGCTTTTAGACGTGTTTTACTTTTCATACACTTCTCCTTCTTTGCCTTTGCCTCTCAGTGGTTCGAATCATCTTACCGGGGCTCAAAGGCAATTTTGATTATACTCTTTTGCCGGTGATGGCCAAAGAAAAATCAGGCAAAACCCCTTTAGGTCGGCTTAAAATATGGTAGAATAATCCTCGGTCATTAAATCGAACCCGGGAAGGAGTGCCTGGCTCGGGAAGAGAGGAAATAAAGGGTTTATTCTATGAAAACACAGTGTCCGAATTGTAAATCTAAATTCAATGTGAATGAAACGAACGTCGGCAAACAGGCGAAATGCCCCAAATGTGCCAAGCCCTTTACTATTGAGCCATTCATAGAAGCGCCGGCAGCCGTAGAGCAGCCAGTAAAGAGTCCTGAACCCGTCGCGCCTCCCGTGAAAATCCCGGCCCCGGCAGAACCGCCGGTGCCCGCAGTCCCGCCTATGAAAAGTCCCGAACCTGTAACGCCTGCTGTAAAAAGCCACGCGCCCATAGTGCCTCCCCCGATAAGTGCCCAGCCGGCAAAGCAAGAGCAGCCCGAACCCAAAGCGGTATCAAAACCAGCGTTGTCAAAAGCGGTGTTTGTATATTGCTGGATGGCTATGCGGCTTATCGCGGGAATTTTAGGTGCGTTAGGCCTTGTTCTGGCAATACAAAAAGGGGCCAAATCAACTTTGGTTGAGGCCTTTGCGGCTGCGGATGTTTTCCTTGTATGCAGCGTGGCAATCGAGCTTATGCTGTTTTACAAGATGTGGGCGGCCATTAAGGACAGCCAGACGTCCATCTCCCCTGGCAGGGCAGTCGGGTTTTTATTCATCCCGGTCTTCAATATTTACTGGGCATTGTTAATGCTCACGGGATTCACGGAGGACTACAACTCATTTATAATCCGACGTTCGATAAGGGCCCAAAGATTGCCGATGGCGCTGTTTCTGATATACGCGGTTTTGTTTATGGCGACCGCGATGTTTGTGACGATTCCTATGATATGTGTATTCCCATTCACTGGACTCATAAGCAGGGCTTTTATTAGCTATTCTCTTCCCTCATGGGTGCTCGTATCTATCGCAGCCGCGGCGGGCATTGGCCATTTCATCGCATATATAATGGTCGCGATAAAAACCTGTAACGTAGTAAACGCCTTACCTGCAAAGCAGGGCGAAAAACAGACGTAAGCCCCAGAACCACGGAAAAGTGCGGTTTTCCCCTTTTTTTCCTTGCAAGTTCGATGTGTATAGCAGATACTATGGCGCTATTGTAGGGTATCCAGTTAGGTTGAGGTTTATCAGGCGACGCATAAAAGCATGGAAGGCTGACCAATGCGATATCGAGGTCATCGATGGAAAATAAGGGGCGGATTAGTAATTAACCCGTTATTGGGTGTCTTCGCAATTCTAATCATTGGAATACTGCTGCTCGGCATCGAGGCGTGCAGACCCTCAAAGACGGGACAACCGCAATCACCTAACCTTTCAAAAACAGAACAGCCCAATGTGCCCAAGTCCCCCTCAGGAGAACAACAACAAACACATAACATTCAACAGGCAACTGTTGCCGCTAACAAGAGTTTCCCGAATTTTCTCAAAAATGCGTGGCCGCAGAAGACGGACTACGGCTTCAAAGCAGAAGATGAGCAAAATGATGTGTCGCTCGCGGAACCCATTCTTGTTTATAGTATCGATGAGGAAATCGTCGGGAAATTGAATCGCCAAGAGGATTTGGCTTCGGCCGTGAAACTGATAGGCGAGTTGATATATCCCGTTCAGGTAAAGCAGGAGTATCGCACTTTGTTCGGGGTCAGGTTGCGTGGTGATGAATGGCGGGGAACTTATCTGGGCAACCCCTATCTTGCCGCATCGCTTCATGGCATTCGAAAGGCGTGGTCATCAAAAGATGGCGACGGGTTCAAGCTGGTTTCCTGCATACAGCCGCGTTCCTTTTTCTTCATTGCATTACACGCCGACAAGCCCAATTTGACCCCTGTTACGCGCGTCGCGCTGGGGGGCGGCAAATATCTTGCTCCGCCGCCGGACTGGAAGTCCATAACTCCTGCGGGGAGTGTTTTGGAATCGCTGAAGAATTTCTGGAAATCGGATGCTGATGCTAATAATGGTATCGGGCAAATTAACGATGCCAATCAATAGATAAACGAAAAAAACGAACAATGAAATTAAGGAGAACAAAAATGAGGAGTAGAGTTTTGGCTGTGTTGGTGCTTGTGGTTTCATTGCTGGCGCCCGTTTATGCCGGTACGCTTGCCGTGCCGCTGCTTGGGCAGGAAAAGGACAATTGGTGTTGGGATGCATCCAGCAATATGATACTGCAATATTATGGGTTCGCCCATACCCAGACGGAGGTTGCGGTCTGGGCCGTTGAGGGCTACAATGTTGGAAATCATCTTTCTGGAACTGTCGTAGGCCCCCTGGCAGCTCCAGCTCCGTATGATGGCAATACTTATGACAGGAAGGGATGCGGTCTGGTTTTAACTGAATTTGGCCCCGTAGATTCGTCTTTCTTGGCCCGCGCCCTGACCATGGACGAGGTATCCGAAGAGATTGATGGCGGTCGCCCGGCAATGATTGCTGTACGCTGGCTAAATAAAGGCAAGGATGTCGGCGGCCACGCTATTGTCCTTCGTGGTTATGATGAGTCGGTTGGTGAGCAGATAACTTTAAATGACCCATGGCCTGCCGATAATGCTCCGGCTGTTGCCCATCCGGGCGTTACTTATATCGTGGATTACGATGCGATGTTCTCGGCAGCCGGAACCTACTCTGATGCTTCTGCGGTAGTTGGAAACCGCTGGGCACAAACGCTTAAGACAGGTCGTGCCCTGGATTTGTGCTTCCTTATAGATTCGACGGGAAGTATGGGGGATGACATCGATGGTGTAAAGGCCGCATCACTGGAAATGATTGACTATTTGGTAGCTAATTATAAGGATTTGCGATTAGCGGTAGTTGATTACCGGGACAATCCTGCATGTGAGACGTGCGCCGACCCCGGTGACTGGATTACCAAGGTGGACACGGCATTTACAACCGATGCCAACGTGGCAAAGGACGCGATTAATTCCATTTACGTTGGAGGCGGCAATGATACGCCCGAAGCGGTCTTCTCTGCTCTTGTGTTCACAATGGAGGATACCATAGGTCTCGGCGGATGGAGAAAGGATGCCGAGCGACACATTATTCTGATGGGAGATGCTCCCGGTCACGACCCCGAACCCTGGGATGGCGGATATTCTTATGCGGATTTGCTTTCTATATGGGCAGCAGAGCCGAACAAAATATCTATCGATGCATTGTTGCCAGCGTCGTATGGTGGGTACGATGATACGGCCAGTGCTCAATTCAGCGGCTTGGCGGCTGCTACCGGCGGCAGTATGCGGACTGCCGAAGACACCAACACAGGGCCGGCGATGTTAGAAATAGTTGATGAAATCACTACAACGCCGCGGTCTCCGCGTGGCAGCGTAGCGGCATTCAGGCCTGCGTTTACTTTTACCCCGCCGACGGAATCTATGGGGCCTCTTGTTAAAAATATACTGATTGAAATCCAAAAATGGAACGTCAATGCAAAGACCCCCGAGAAATCTGCCTGGAAGAAGTATATGCTGGTCAAACTGAAGGACCCGAATGCCACTTCCTGGACGCCTCCCAAGCCGCTTCCTCAAGGCGATTATCAGTGGCGTGTAGGCTATGTCCGTGGAGCCGGAACCTTCACATTACCTTCCTTCGAAACACGAAAAGTGGCAGCGGCAACGCTGATGGAACCGAACTGGACGGCATTTACGCGAGCGGAAGTGGCGGCAGCTATTCCCACACTGGTGAGCCCGGACTCCTCGTTTACTGCGGCCGACAAGGAGCAAGATTTTACCTTTGGCACGGTAGTTGGTGCCGATTCTTACTCTTTGGGAATTTATGCCTTCAAAGAGCCGAAAAAAGAAGGGGACGTCGGGACTTGGAAGATTTGGAAGAAGTTGACGGTCAAGCCCTCAGCGGCAGATCCAAACACGGGGCAAATTACAGTAACGGTTAAGGGGCTCACACTTAATGGATCGTACGAATGGAGTGTGCAATCGCTGAATTACGACCATCCTAAGCCCACATGGGGTACGCTACCCTAATTTAAATTCAGATTTCTATAGCACATAGTGCCTGTGGCGGAGAAAGTAATTCTCCGCCACAGGTATATCTTTTCGGCTGGAGAAACAATGAAAAAAGCACGGTTTGTTCTCATCGCGGTATTGCTTATTACCGCTGTGCTTGCTTTATTGGTATTTACAGGGGTTAGGCCTGAACAAGGGAGACAAAACAGCACAGCGCAGGTATTAACAAAAAGAGACGCAGTTGTTGCGCATGCCTCCAAAGAAAACAATGGTAACGCCCCGGCAACATTTAATAGTCGTCCCGGCAAGTCTCTGTCCAAACCCGTTGCCCATGCAAGTCCAGCATCTAAAATTGATATTAGTCCGTTCCAAAATTTGCCCGCGACCCAGGATAAATCCAATTTGAAGTTGCCTGTTGACCAGAAGGCAGAAGCCATGTTTGCGTCCCAAGGCAAGCCCGATTTACCTGTTGGCCAAAAGGAGAAGTCGATTACTCTTGCTGGCGCAACTGACGAAACAAAATCGAATTCCACGGAATCGAACCCCGCTGGTATTGATATTAGCTGGTCATATTTTAATAACCCGGAAGTTCACGGGCAAAAAGGCGAACTACTGCCTTCGCCGGAGAAAGTGCTTGCGAGTAAGTCAAAAAGTATTTTGGAAAATTACAAGGACAGGAGCGCAGAAGGGGTCATCATCTCGGAAGAGGAAGAAATAGACGGCCCTGAGACGTCAAGCGGACAAAGTTCGAATGATGGTGTCGGCACTGGTTTGGCTGATATGACAGGTTCTGCCACGGTGGTTGCCGATACTGTAACAACAGTTGAATCGCTCGCGGAGCAGAGCCAGAACACCTCCGACAATCCCGCTGACATCAAATCACAAACCGCCCGGCTTTTGGCGGCATTGGCCGAAAGTAATCCCGTTGATGTTCGCCTTCAGGCGATTTACCTGCTTGCGGATGTTGCTCCCGACCAGACGAAAAAATTTCTTAATGATAAGGAAGACGTAATCCGTTGTGAAGCAGAAAGGATTGCCGGCATTATCCCCCACGACTGATGAGGGGATACCTTGTGTGATGAACCACAGTTGGAAATCAGCAATCAGCAATCATAAATCATCAATTCTAAGAGTCGCTACGGTTTGCAGATAGGTTTTTGTTTTTTTCTACTTTCAACTATCCACTGTTCACCTGCGCTATTTTTTGTTCCGCAAAAAATAGCGCCAAGGGGATTTGAACCCCTGTCACCGGGTATAGCTGATTTAGGAATTCTCGGCCAGGTCCACCCTGCAATCGTTATTCATGTTGCCCGCCCCAAAAGGGTTTAATAAGATCGCCCCGTGAGGAGATTAACGTTGACTACCTCATTGAAATCACCGTGTGGGGTGGCGAAGTTTATGCCGAACGTAACAGTGCCCGAAGCATCAACATCAGCAAGGTTGACGTTTTTAACGGAAATACTGTAGGTACACTGGTCGAGGTCTATCGTTGCTGCCACCAAGTTGTTTGAGTCTTCGGCAGAGCGACTTTTGCTGCACTTATATAAATGCTTGCGCCCGACGGTCTTAAAGCTGGCATCCGGAATAGTGAAGGTACTACTGCCCCAGACGAGGTTGAAATCTTCGTTGACCAGGTTCGGCTCGTTGGCTTCAAGGTTCATATCTGCCACCGCAATGCTGCCACTGACGGACAGCGAATCACCCAACGACCTGGTGCTGCTCCTGACCTTTGCTTTGCTGACAACGAGGGTGTCTTTATACAATCTCATAAGACGTGTCGGGATTAAAGTTTTCGTGCCGTTGACAATTGCTTCATTGACCTCCTGACTCGAAAGGATATGGTCGCCCATGGCGAAACCTAAGTTCAGGGGGCAGCCCAGCCCGGTCAGGTCGATATTTTTCGCAATCATCGAAAAGGTACCGGGACTCTTTGTGAAGTCGATTTTCAGTGAAGTAATGGCCCCTGCCTCACCCTTGGCAATTCTATGCGAATAACTGTATTTCCCTTTCTTGAGGGCCACGTCGGTGTGGTCATTGAAATCGATGGACTGACTGTAAATAACCGCGTTATCGCAAACGTCGGTAATGTTGATTTCTATCAGATCAATGTCGTTGCGGTCTGCCGGAAAGTCGGCTATTCCGGACGCTGCGAAGTAATCTTTTATGTTATTTATGTCATTCTCGTCTCGTCCCTGGGTTTTGCCGGCCGTGACCGTACACTTGGTTACTCTTAAATTCGGGATAAACGGAGTAATCGTAACCTGCTTTGTCGGCATAACTGTGCCTATAATCTGGTTAAAACTGAGGTCAAAGAACGAATTCTCAATTGAGCTTATGGTCGCTTTATTGCCGTCCGGGACAACACTCGGGGCTGTCAGGACAATCGAAAACAGAGGAGAACCCAAATCAGTGGCTTCTACGTCATTAATAATGGACACTTCATAGTTGCCGCTGGCAGGGTTTATGCCCACAAAATCGAGACTCGTATCTCTGTTGGCCGTGAGAATTATCCCGCCACCGATTGAACCGAAATCGACGACAATATCAACATCAGCCCCAAGCATCGTAGTGCCGCTATAACTTACTGTGTATGTCCCTGTAGTGTTGGCCACCAGGGAATCCGGCCCTGAAATCGACAGCTCTAACTGTGCATTGACCGCTGAAGCCATTCCAAGAACCATCATCAGAATTAACCCCTTTTTCATTGCTCACCTCTTTCATTATCCGGGATTTTCCATTTAAATCCGCTTTGCTATGCCCATACTAAAAATATCCATCCCAACATTAGATTACCCTCCTATATGATTTCAAAAGCCCAAGAAGACATTATATTATCGCAGAACCGAAGAAAAGTTGACTAACTCTAATAAAATACGCTGCTCGTAACATTAGGTTTCCCATAAACGCATCGGATGCGTTTTTTATAGTATGGCATTGAAAAAAGGATTTTCATAGACAGCCATAGACACAAAAACAGCCAAGACGCATTAAATAACGCTGTCTTGACCGTTAATCGAATAGCCCCAAGGGGATTTGAACCCCTGTCGCCGGGTTGAAAACCCGGTGTCCTGGACCGGCCTAGACGATGGGGCCAACCGCATGCTTACTGCATGCTGATTGCCTGTTCCGGGCAGGCATCGACGCATACGCCGCAATCGATGCAGGCCTCCGGATTTATCTTTGCTTTTCCGTCTTCCATCGAGATTGCCTCACTGGGGCATTCCTCGACGCAGGACTCGCAACCAGTGCATTTTTCTTTGTTAACTTGTGCCGGCATTTCAATACCCTTTCCAAAAAAACACCCCAAAATACGGTCATTAAAAAAGTATATACGAATGCGATGGTCGAAATGTTACAAAATTGGCCTCATAATACAAAGCAAATTCTTTTAAATTTTACAGGATTTTAGAGGGGGCGGGGCAATCAGCCGTTATTGTTTGGGTGGGAACGTAAAAATATTGTTGCTGTCGGCGTTGGGGTCCTTTTTTAACAGGTCAGAGAAAGGTTCCTCTTTAGTGTTTTGCTTGGGCGGCGCTGCTTTGGCGCCAAAGGCGATGGCCATATTGCGAACGAAATCCCTGTCGTCATACTGGGCGATATGGTCGAGGACCTTTGTGAAGTTGTAGTCCTGTTGTTTTTGTGCTAATAGCCAGACGGCCGTCATACGCGCGGGCCAGTGCTGGTCGTTTAGTCCCGCAGCGACTGCGTTGGTCAGTTTGTAGTCCAGCGGCAGCTCGGCAACCGCAGCCATACTGTGAGTTCGGACCACCCAGTCGCTGTCGGTCAAGCCCTGGGTCAGCGCTGATTCAAGCATTGTGTTCATCCCCTCGTTGGATACGAATTTGTAAGATGCCTGCCCGTTCCCATTGGAGTCGGGGGGAGAATTAGCCATTTCCCGGCTTTCCAGCAATAACCCGGCAAAGAGCTGTGCAGCTTTGATTTTTGGGCCTTGCTTGTCCTGTGTAAGCGAATTGAAGCGGTTTTGCAGGTAGCCTTGGCTAATTTCTGTCCTGGGGCGTTCGATATCGACTATCACGGGCATTATGCCGGGTATTGCGCTTATCATATTACCGTCGGGGGTTGTAACCGGGTCTAAGTAGGCGGTGAATCGGATGTTCAGCGAGGCCTGGGGGTGGCTTAGAAGCAGTTGTTTTAGCGGCCCGGCATAGAGTCGGACGGGGACAGTAATGCTGTGCCCCGGTTCGATGGGCTGCGATGGTCTTGTTGTGGTAAGCACGAGTTTGTCGTATCGCCTGCTGATGTCGCCGGTAACATTGGCGTCTATTAATATGTGGCCTTTGCAAAGTCCGTCTTCGAAGATAACAACCGGCTCATACCAGTTGTTTGTGATGGTTATCGCACCCGTGAAGTCGTTGCCGTAGGCGAACCTGTTGCCGCGGATATTAAGCTGGAACGACAGCATCCTGTCGGGGCTTAGGAATTGAGGTATGACCTGCTCACCGACAGATTGTTTAAATGTCACCATGATTGTGTTTGTGTCGTATATTGGGATATATTCCGATTTTTGCTCGTTGAGCAGCATAAGGATTTGTTCAGTCACGATTGAGCCGGGGTCTTTGTCGATTGCCGCCCGCATTGAATCTATCGCCGGCTGTTTCTGCCCTTTTGCGAGATTGAACATGGCTTTTGCGAAGTCGGCAAACTGCGTCTGCGGAAAGTTTTCAAAGAGCGGTTTAGCGGAGTTGAGCTGGTTACTATCGACCATGGCGCAGGCAAGCAGGCCGGCGGTGACAGGCGAATTCGGCTCGGCGGCATACGCCTTGTTGGCATAGTCAACGGCTTTTTCCGGGTTTTTTCGAATGAAGCAGTAGAACCAGGCAAGCGATTTATAGTCAACTGATTCCCCGGCGGCCTGTATTGCTTTCTGTTCGGCTGTTTCGATGATTTGGCCGGCGGTTTTAGTGTCGCCTGTTTTTGCAGCGGCCCTGGCGGCGATGACTTCTATTTGAAGGTTGAATCGCCCCTGTTTACGGAATTCTTCGGCTAACTGAAGGCATTTTGTCTGGCCTCGCGGGGTATTATAGCAGCATGTCATCCAGTCAATGTAAACGGCGGTGGGGACATTCTGACCGGGATACAGGAACTTGAACAAATCGGCACAATACTGATAGTCGCCGGCTGCCGTGTCATAAAGCTGTATTTTTTGGGTATATTGCGCAAGAGTGATGGCGGCTCCGAGGTTGAGCGGGTTTTTCCGAAGTTTAAACCGAAAGTATTCGAGATTCAATACTGGGCTTATCTGGTTGGGCATAAGCTCAACGAGCTTCTCAAAGGCAAGCTGATTGTATTTATTTCTGGTATAGGCCGTAGCCATTGCCTTGATGGCGTCTGTGTTATCGGCCTTCTCGGCAAACAAAAGACCCAGCGTCGTGACGAGTTCGGAACTGACAAAAGAGTTGGATTGGCCTATATCTTGAATCATGTGCCTAAGGAGTGTTTCTCGCTGCTCGCGGGAATCGAGCTGGTTAAGCAGGTATTTGGCGGCGTTTGTAGCGACTAACGCATCAGCGCTTTTATCGGTGTATTTGATGAGGGTATCATACAGTATTTTTAAATGGCGTTGTGATCTGGGCCGAGACAGTATTTCAAGCATATCGGCTGTGACGAAACCGGCGCTGGAGTCCATCTCCATCGCGGCGTTAAGCAGCACAACGGCTTGCTCCGCCTGGGAATCGGTCATGTTATCTCTGTGCGATATCTCGTAGGCCATTTCGTAAAACAACTGGCTTACCGAAGGCGAGAAGAGTTTTTCAGGCATCGGCGCATACAGCATTTTGCCCTCTATTGGTCGCATTCCCCGAGGGAGCCCATTAGGTTCGGGATTGTTCGGCTCTATAGCTGATACAGAGCCGGACAACGCCAGAACTACCGTCAAAATCACCGCAATTTTTCTGATGTCAGATATTCGCATCTACCGTCCGCACATAAACATAGATATCACTTGTTACTCAATACTTCGGGTAATTCGGCTTATTGCTTTAGGTGTTATGTTTTGATCATAATTTCAGTATTTTGACGTATGTACGGCTTAAATGCAAGGGTAGTGCGGCTCTTAAAGTTATTATTCAATTATTTATGGGGCTTCGATGCGGCAGTTTGCCGATGTTGAGTTGAAGACCATTTTGAAGTAATTTGTGATTGGAGTATAATTCGCCCCTATGAGCGAAAAAACTCGCCAGGAGCATAAGGAAGCTCACCGTGAGCGTGAGCATTTTTTCAGTTCGGCCAAGGTAGTGGCGGGCATAACGCTTGTTTCCCGCGTTTTTGGCCTTTTCCGCGATATGGGCGTAACGTCTTTGGGCGCCAACCGCCTGACGGACGCATACGGCCTGGCGTTTCAAATACCTAATCTTTTCCGCCGGCTGTTTGGGGAGGGGGCGTTGTCCTCGGCATTTGTGCCCGTTTTCACCGATACCGTCGAAAAAGACGGGTTCGAAAAGGCCTCTAAACTGTTAGCTAACGCGATGGCGCTTCTGGCGGTGTTCCTGTTGGCCGTTATGCTTTTGGTGGAAATAGTTTTTGTGGTCGTCGCGCTATTGCCGGGGTCTTCCGACAGGCAATTCCTGATGATGATGGCGACGATTATGTTCCCGTATATGGTTACGGTATGCCTGCTCGCTCTTGGCTCGGCTGCCCTGAACTGTCGCGGGCACTTTGCCTTTTCCGCCGCTGCGCCAATAATATTCAATATAGTAGGAATCATAGCCGCATGGTGGATTGCCCCGATGCTAAAGGGCAATCTGCCGGGCCAGCTTGTGATTGTCGCCTTCAGCGTGATAATAGCGGGATTTATCCAGCTTATCGCGGTTTTGTGGCTTTTGCGTAAAAGCGGCTTTTCAATCCGCGTGTGCCTGACGCCGATTGAACCGGGCATTGTTCCGATAATCAAGCTGCTTATGCCGATGCTTTTGGGATTGGGGTTTCTGCAAATTTCGGAACTTCTGGCGACGATAATTTCCTGGAACCTGACCGCTACCGCTGCGGCTCCGGATATAAACATATTCGGCTGGGTGCTGCACAAGCCGCTTACGCCGGGGGTTATAACGCGAGTGAATGCCGCTCGTGCGCTATACCAGTTCCCGATGGGGGTATTGGCGATTTCGCTTGGGGTGGCAATTTTTCCGCTGCTGACCCGCTACGCCGCCCGCAACGACATGATAAATTTGCGGGATAGCATCAACCGGGCTTTGCGACTTGCGTTGATGGAAGGAATCGCCACTGGGGTGGGCCTGTATATTTTGGCTGAGCCGATTGTGAAGGTCATATATGCCCGCCGCAATTTCAGCCCGGCAGACGCGGCACAGGCGGCGTTTGTTCTCCAGATGTATGTTCTCGGTATGTGGGCTTATTGCAGTTACCAGATTCTCGCCCGCGCGTTTTATTCGATGAAAGATACCACAACACCATTGAGGGTTTCCTGCGCCCTTGTGGTGATTAATCTGCTTATGGTGGCAACAATGGTCTGGATACCGTGGCTCGGCGCGGGGGCATTTGGGCTATCGACTACGATTACTTTCGCAATTAATGCTGTTGCTCTTGCTTACCTGCTGCGTAAGCGCCTCGGGTTATTCGGCGGCAGAAAGATTCTCGCGAGCGTCATTCGCGGCATTATCGCTTCGGCTGTAATGTCGGCGGTCATTTATCTTCTGCTGTGGCTTATGAAAGATATGCGAAACTGGATTGTTGTTGTTGCCTGCGTGCCGGCAGGCGCGGTCGTTTTTTTGGGCACGGCATGGCTGCTTGGTTCCCCGGAAATCGCTGAGCTTCGCGGCGATTTCGTCGCCCGTCGCTCGTAACCCGTCGCTCGGAATCGCGGTTTTTATCGTCTCGGCGCAACGGAGAAAGGCCGCCATCGGCCCACGTTATTGAGAAGCCCCACGCAAAGCATGCTGAATGCCAAACTTGACCCGCCATAACTAATAAACGGCAGCGTAATTCCCGTAATAGGCGTAAGCCCCAGTGTCATCGCCATATTGACAATAAGCTGAATCGCGAACATTGATACTATTCCTGCGGCCAGCAGCCGGCCAAACGGGTCGGTTGTTTCGCCCGCGATTTCCAGTCCGCACACCAGCAATATTATATATATCGCAAGGACCCCGACGCACCCGATAAAACCCCACTGATGCGCGATAATGGAGAAGATAAAGTCATTGTGCCTTTCGGGCAGGAAGTCGTATTTGACGAAAGGCCCCTTGCCGAGGCCGTAGCCGGTCGCACCGCCCGATGCGATTGCGTATTTCGACCTTATAAGATGATAGCCCCAGTTTTCCTTCCATTTTTTGGATGAGAATGTCCCCCCGACCAATAACCTGCCCAGCGCCGGGTGCTGCTCTGCCTTTTGGCGAAGCCATTCGCTTTGCAGCAGGACGCTGCTTATCCGCAGCCGTTGATATGACTGCATTTTGAACCACATAAGCGGGCTGATTAGCAAGGCGATAAATAATATCAGCGCAAGATGCTTAACTTTTGCCCCCGCGATAAACAGCATAGTGAGAAACACGGGCATCATCAAAAGGACTGTCCCCAAATCCGGCTCAAGCAGAATCAGCGCCATCGGCAGAAGCGTCAGCACGAAAGGCCCGATTAACGCGCTGAATCTTCGGTAATTGCTGCGGTATCGCAGATACCACGCCAGGGCGATGATATACGCGGGTTTGCATATCTCCGAGGGCTGGATGCTCGGCAGCTCGAATCCCGCTATTGATATTCTTATCCACCGAAATGCGCCTTTGGTTTCCGGTGCAAAGGGCAGTTCCACAACGTATCTCGAAATCAGCAGCACTGCCAGCAGCATCAGTACTCCCGCGTAAATCCAGTAGCCGGCCTCGCCGAGCCGCCGGCAATTGACAAGGTTTACGAGAACTAACGCACCGATGCCCAGACCTGCGAAAGCAACCTGTTTTTTCCACAAGCCGGCGAGGTCTCCCGACTGTTCTGTTGATTGAGGCGCCGGCTGGTCTGGTGAATCCGTTATTTCGACTTCGGGATGTGCCGGATGCCCGACCGCGTAAATGGTAGTAATGCCGATGAGAACAAGCGACAACATCGCCATCAGAAGAATGACTCTCACGGGAACCAGTCGGCCTTTTAGTAAATCAAGCATAGCAGAAGGATAACAAACAAATCAGAAAAGTAAAAAGGTAAAAGGTAAAAGTAGAAATGAACGTATAGCGAATACCTTGTTTTTTTGATGTGTCCGCCAGATATAAATCCCTAAAATGCGTAAATTTTTCAAATTCAACCTGCCAGTACTGAAAAGTCATGTCAAAAAAAATGCCCATATAACCGGTTTTACCTATATTACCAATTGCCTAAGTTCTTGTTAAAACAGAGGTTAGCGTTACAAAAGGGGTTTTTATGGGGTGTTGAGCTGTTATAGGACGCTTAATTGAAATTTTATGGCATTTTAACGAAAAAAACACTTGACTAAACATGGTTTTCTATGTTACTATACATTCGACTTTCACTAATAGTAACCTTGTGCATATAGTTGAATTCGCACAATTATGCCTTTTATGGCAGAAAGGAGTCAACGGAGGAGTGATTAAGTAATTCCTGTTTTTTCCTTTTTTTCGGCTGTCCTGCCGGCCGAGAGCCAAGCTCAGATAAAGTAGATTGTTAATCAGATTAATGAGCGGGTGTATTATGCGAAAGTGTTTTTCAGCAGGGAAAACCAAAACGCTGTGGGGCGTGTGGCTCCGCAGGGAAGAAAAGAAAGGAAGGTTTTATGAAGAAAGTTTTATTGGTTGTTGCGATGCTGTTAGCTGTTTCACAGGTAATGGCAAGCGTTTCAATCACAGCCTTCAATGAAGGAACGAAAGTTGCGGCCGATACCAATACCCTCAATAGAGCGGCAAGTATCCTGATTACCTACAGTGGCGATGTCAATGTTAGGGCGTTTGCTCTTGATATTAACGTTGACAATGGCTGTAACTTCACTAACATCCGTGACTTCAACGTCGGCGAAAACAACTCGACAGTTCAGGGATATGGTATATTCCCTGGCAGGTTCCGTCAGTTCGTTAACCCGATAGCTCCCAACTGGGGCGATATTAACTACAGCCCGCTAACGCCGTGGGGTGATCCAGGCACAACAAACACCGGTATCGGTTATCCCGTGGCTATAGTCGAGATGGGTTATCTGGGAGCCGGAGACAGTAATAAGCCGGCAAAATCAGGCACCTTGTTCAGAATCGATGTCAACGGCTATCTATTCCAAGGTACGGCACACTTGACGATTTCTCCCGACACGATGCGTGGCGGAGTAGTTGACAAAGATACAAATGCAACCACAACTGCGACAAATCTACCGGCGACGTTTGATATTGTTTTCCCATCGTCCTGCACCAGCATCCCGGATCTCACCGGTATGACGAAGGCGCAAGCTGATGCGGCTATTACAGCTGCCAATGCCGGCTTTACGCCGAACGGCACACCTGTAGTAGGCTGCACAGGTACTTACAACATAGTTCTCCCAGGCTTTGACACCGGCTGCTTTAGTCCGCCTCACACAGTCAACTATACGTATGAGGCAGGCAAAAACATCGCCAACGAAGTTGGCGCAGTAAAGGCGACGGCAGAAGGAGTTTGGACAGCTGCTGGGTTTACTCTTGGCACCGCAACTCCAGTTGTTCAATGCCCGGCTGGTAATATTGTCAGCCAGAGCTTTACCGGCTGTCATGCCCTGCCTTACACAATCAACTACACGTATGGCATTGCGGCGACTGAGCCGAACATTGTCAATAAGACAATGTCCGATGCCAATGCGACGATTATTGCTGCCGGCTTAACTGTTGGCACAATCACGTATGAGCCCAATGGCTTAAAGGCGGCACTCACTGTTGACAGACAGAGCCCGGCTGCCGGGACTGTAACATGCAGTGCTGTGAACTATGTCGTTGATACGAACTGCCTGTATACTGGTCGTGTATTCTCGTTGTATGGCACTGTCACATTCACAGTAACAGCAGCACAGGTTGGTTACTGGAATGCTCTTGGCAGGCCGGCCTGCTGGTGCTGCGTCTCTCAGAAGAGAGGCAATGGCGTCTATACAGGTTCAACTGCCACGAAGACAGATGCTCTTGACCTTGCGGCTGTTAAAAATGCAGCCAACTGGACTAAGTCGGATTCCGCGGCAGCCAATGTGTGCCTCGATTTCAACCTTTCCAACAAGATAGATGCTCTTGACTTGGCGGTAGTTAAGAATGCCAACAACTGGACTAAGGCTACAGGGTCAGGACCACCTTGCCAGTAACAATTGTTTGAGCAAAGTATTGTTTTTGAAAGTATAAAGAGTAAAAAGTTATGTGTATAACTTTGAACGTAAAAAACTTTATTGATTCCGTAAGGAGGAATAAGATGAAAAAGTTGTTAGTTTTAGCATTAGTTCTGTCGATGGCCACAATGGCCAGTGCAAGTTTGACCCTGACGATTTCAGGATCCACTCAGGTCGCACTGAACTCAGTAACCACCTATACAATTGGTTACTCTTTAGGTGGCGCCAGCGCCCTTGTAAGTTCCGATGTTGATGCTATCGTCGACATAGGTTCAATCGGCGGCGGCGCGGCTATCACAGCCAATAGAGATGCCGGGCTCGATAATTTCGGTATCAACTCAAGTAGCGGCAACTACGAACTCGCGATTATTAATGACGTTACAGCCACAGATATGGGTTCACCGCTGATGTCGTTCCAGTTCACAGCCCCAGGCGTTGCCGGCCTAGCGCACATTCAGCTGCTTGATAATGGTCAGATTGATGATAGCTGGAACCAGATTATGGACGCAGTTATGCCCACCCTGAATGTTCAGGTTGGTTCATCCATTCCCGAGCCGATAACAATGACACTGCTCGGTCTTGGTGGATTGTTCCTTCGTCGCCGCAGCAAATAAGCGAAAACGACAGAACAGTTTTTAGCTTTACAGAGAGGCAAGCCAGTTTGGCTTGCCTCTTTTTTTTGTTTAATTTAGACGCAGTAGTTTTTAGACGCGGGATTATTTGACGTAAATACTTTTTGACGCAGATTGCGCTGAAAAACAAAGAATTCTTTAAATATCTGCGTGGTCGCCGCGACCATCTGCGTAATCAGCGTCTAATTGTAGTAAACAGCGTCCTCTGCGCAATCAGCGTCTAAATAATTATTAAAATCAGCGTCAAAAAAATCATTTTTTACTGGAGAACGGCGTTTATAATCCCGCATAATTCTCCCCGAAGAAGGTACTTTCATAAATTTCGCCGGCTCGAGGAGAGGCGTCTTTCCCGGTTGGCCGGCTTTGCCGGAAGGTCGAATAAAATCGAAAGGAGCGACAATATGAAAAAATTATTGGTTATGTTAATGGTCCTGTCGATGGCCGCAATAGCCGACGCGGCGGTGGTAATCAATGTGGATGGTAAAACTGGTGGGGCAAGTATTGGCCTCAGCGATACAGCGGCAATCAGTATCGTCGCGACTGAGGAACCAAGCCCGTCGAACCTGTATTTGTTCGTTACAGATGACAGTTTTGGAACGGTATCGGGCGGCAGCGTCGTATTCAGCTCCGCCGCCGGCCAGATGTCACTCCATCAGGGCGCAGGTGACCAGTAAGTCAATACCGTCCGTCAATATGGCTGGCCGGATGCAACACAGACGTATTACATCAGTTTAACAGGTAACACAAATCCGCTGGTTATGAACGGCACGGTGGTTGACGGCATTACATATCTCGTCGAAATCGCCGGCGACTCGACCATTATACTTGGCAGCGTCGTTGATGACGGCCAGGGCTGCGATATGATGCTAATATCGGATACCGTGGTCATTCACCAGGTTCCTGAGCCGATGACAATGGCCCTGCTTGGCCTTGGCTGCCTGTTCCTGCTTCGTCGAAAATGACGCTGTTTGTTATTATTTAGACGCTGATTGCGCAGATGTCGCTGTTTTTAATAATTATTTAGACGCTGATTGCGCAGATGTCGCTGTTTTTAATAATTGTTTAGACGCGGTATATTTTATTTAGACGCTGATTTCGCAGATGGTCGCGGCGACCACGCAGATATTTAATGACTTTTTCTTTTCAGCGGAATCAGCGCAATCTGCGTCAAAAGTATTTATGTCAAACAATCAGTAAAATCAGCGTCCAAAAATATCTGCGTCAATAAAGGAAAGTTATGTATAAACATCAGGAACTGACACAAGAGATTATTAAAGCGGCCCATAATGTGCATAATGAGCTTGGATACGGGTTTCTTGAAAAGGTTTATCATAATGCTATGGTTTTGGAGCTGCGCAAAATGGGACTTGAGGCGGTATATGAGAAGCCGATTATTGTCTATTACGATGGTCAGGTTGTCGGAGAATATTTTGCGGATATAGTTGTTGCTGACAAGGTAATACTGGAGATTAAAGCGGTACAGGCCCTGAATGCCGCCCACGAAGTTCAATTGGTCAATTATTTAAGGGCGACCAATATTGACGTGGGCTTGCTGCTGAATTTCGGCGAATCGCTGGATGTGAAACGAAAGATATTCGAAACAGCCAGACATAGATAATTTATGACGCTGTTTTAATAATTGTTTAGACGCAGATTTCGCAGATGGTCGCGGCGACCACGCAGATATTTAAAGAATTCTTTGTTTTTCAGCGGAATCAGCGTCTAAGAGGCAGTTGTTTTAATTATCGCAATCTGCGCCAAAAGACATCGTTTTTTATTGGACTTTGGGGTTTTGATATGGTATAATCCGGATTACGTAAAAGGCGGCACTCTATTATGCCGATAACTGCAAGGTTAATGGATTCTCTGTCTGCCCTGCGGGGGCGTATCTGAAGCGGGGCGGCTGAAAATGAAACAAATTAACTCTATGACCTTAATTTGGAGGATTTGATTATGAAGAAGATTTTATTAGTTATTGCAATGCTGATTATCGCTGCGCCCGTTCTGGCGACGGTAAGCGTTACAGCGACCGACAAGGGCAGCGGGGTCGTTGAGGTGAAGTACAATTGCTCGGCAGCCGAAAAGGTGCGGGCGTTTGCGCTTGATATAACGGTCGATAACGGCCTGACTATCAGCAATATCCGTGATTATAACGCGGGCGAGAGCAAGGTCCCCGGCGGCGGTTATGGTATATTCCCCGGCAAATTCGCGGAGTATATCAATGCCTCCGGTCCTAACTGGGCCGATACAAATTACAATCCGATTGCTCCTACGGGTGACCCGAATGCCAAATCAGGCCTGGGTACCGGCGCAATCACAGTTGAATTGGGCACATTATACGTTGACCCCAATTCACCGGGCACTTCGGGCCTGTTGTTCCGGCTCGACGTCAACAGTAACGGCGCACACGACGGCAACCTGTTGATTGCCTTGAACGGCACACGCGGCGGCATAGTTCTTGAGGACACTAACCTTGCCCCGTCGCCGGTTTTAACGGGAACCAAGGTGACGTTCCCGGTGACGTCGCCCTGTACCGGCGTTCCGGCTGTAGCTCCTTGTGCTAGTATGACCGACGTCAATAATGCTATCACTGGCGCCGGCTTAACGGTCGGCACAATTACCTACGAGGTTAACTGTGCATGTCCTTATGGCACGGTTCTTCGTGTGACCACAACCGGATGCATACCAGCTCTTTCGCCGGTCAATTATGTTGTTTCCAGCGGCGTTTCTATTCCCTACAAGGTTGGTGTGTTAAAGGCAACCGCGGAATCAGCGTGGACAGGTCAAGGGTTTACTCTTGGCACCGCGACAGCGGTTGTTAATTGTGCCCAGGTGGGCAATATTGTCAGCCAGGACACCGGTTGCGTAAGTTTGCCTCACACAGTCAACTACACGTATGGTATTGCGGCGACTGTTCCAAACGAAGTGAATATGCCGTTGGCCGCTGCGCAAGCAGCGATTACTGCCGCTGGTTTATCTATTGGCAACGTCACGTATGAGCCCAATGGCTTGTTACCTGCCGGCAATGTTGACAGAACGAACCCGGTTGCCGGGACCGTAACATGCAGTGCCGTGGACCTGGTCGTAGATACTAATTGCCTGTATGCTGGTCGTGTATTCTCGTTGTATGGCACTGTCACCTTCACAGTAACAGCAGCACAGGTTGGTTACTGGAATGCCCTTGGCCAGCCCAACTGCTGGTGCTGCACAAGTCAGAAGAGAGGCAATGGTGTCTATACAGGTTCAACTGCCACGAAGACAGACGCCCTTGACCTTGCTGGTGTTAAGAACGCTGCCAACTGGACTAAGACGGATTCCGCGGCAGCCAATGTGTGCCTCGATTTCAACCTTTCCAACAAGATAGATGCTCTTGACCTGGCGGTAGTTAAGAATGCCAACAACTGGACTAAGGTGACCGGAGCAGGGCCGCCGTGTCAGTAACAGTTGTTTGAATAAAGTTTGCACCAGAGGCATCCCTAAGGGATGCCTCTTTTTTTTACTTGACAATGCCATTTATAATCGAATATCATATAGTTTAGAGGAATAGGTTCTCCGGCTTGTTCTGGAGGGCTGGAAGGACAGTTTAATATAGTTAGGGATTGAGAGGAGAATGAGATGAAGAGGTTAGTCGTAGTTTTAATGGTTCTGTCGATGGCCACACTGGCCAATGCAGCGTTACAATTGACGATTTCAGGGCCTCAATGGATTCTGCCGGGTGGTTCAGCGACATATACCGTAGGTTATACCGGCGGTACGATACTTGGATCTGATGTTGATATTGTCGTCGATTACGGAACAATCGGCGGCGGTGTGATTCTGACGGACAAAAGAGACCATGCTCTTGATTTTGTAGGTCCAAACCCGGTCGGCGGTAACTATGAAGTGGCGATTATAAATGATGTAGCAGCTACTGATTTGGGTTCACCGCTGTTTTCGTTCCAAGTAACGTCTCCTGCGATTTACTGCGTGCAGACCATAACGCTGATTGATAATGGACAGATTGACCTCCAATGGAACCAGGTTATGGACGCGGTTATGCCCAGCTTTTCAATCGTTCTTGTTCCTGAGCCGATGACGATTGGCCTGCTTGCTCTTGGCGGCCTGTTCCTTCGTCGTCGCAAACTATAATAACGACAAAATAGTTTTATGCTGTTATTAGAGGCAAGTCATTCGACTTGCCTTTTTTTTGTTTGCGGGTTGCTCTGTTTATGGTTAAAATACAGGCGGTTTATTAATTTGTCCGGAGCGGCGTTATATGAAAAAGAACTGGTTTGTAATAATTTGTTTATCGGCGCTGTTAGCGATTCTAAGCGGTTGTGAGGGCGGGCATCAGGCCCAAAAAGTTGATGAAAAAGGGAAAACCGTTGATACCAACAGTTTCCCGGCATTCCTTGCCGGCACGTGGCAGGCAGATACCGGTGCGAATGGCGTGTGGCGGTTTGTTTTAACGCCCGATGGGCGGGTCAGTGAAGTCGTCGATATGTGGCAGGAGGTTTTGCATGCGAACAAGACCACGGATTTTAATATGGAGGATGGTCCAAGCCACATCACCGCGGGCAATTTTTATGTCGGGTATCAGCCTTCAAAAAGGGTGCTTTCTGTGACTATAGAATTGAAGGATATTCATATTTTCATGCCCAGTCGTTTTCTACTGGACGCCAACAGCACCGATTACTTCACCGGTCCAATTTCCGAGGACGGCAATACCTGGAACGCCGAGCGTATTGAGATATTTAGCTTTTCTGATTTACCACAGGACCCAAACAATGTAGCTCCTGATGAGACGCCGTATATTTTCAGGAAGGTACAGCCGCAGGCGGCGGTTGCGGATTCAAACGAAAAACATTAGTTGTGCCGGTTGTGCGCAGTCATTATCCGGACGGTGTCCTGATAATGCAAGGAGCGATAGATATGAAAAGAGCATTTGTGGTAGTTTTGACAGTTAGTATGGCAATAATTTTGGCAGGCGGCTGCCAGGAAGAGCAGGCATCATCAGGCGCCCAAAAAGCCCGACTGACGGCGGTGGAGAACAAAGACCTGCAATCGCAGCTTCAGGCCGAAAAAAAGAAAAAAGACGATGAGATAAAGAATCTCAATACGCAGTTCCAGGCCGAAACGAAAAAGAAGGATGATGAGATAAAAAAGCTAAGCGAGCAGCTTGAAAAAGCCCAGGCGTCGTTCCAGGCGGAAATGAAAAATCAGGATGACGAGATAAAAAAACTAAGTGCGCAGATTAAAAACGACAAGGCACTATTCCAGGCGGAAATAACAAAGCGAGATGATGAGATAAAAGAGCTTGTCGATCAGTGCCAAACCGAAATGAAACAACGAGATGGTGTTATCCAGATAACCAAGGAGCAACTTGGCCAGTGTGCGCAGACCATGAATGATAAACTGCAACAAGAGGCGGATAAACAGTGCAAGGAATCTATTTCAGCGATGAACGAATGGAATTCGGAACTTAAGGATGAGGTTGACCGGCTGAAAGCGGAACTGGCGAAAATTAAAGAGCAGAAATAAGTTTTGTCCGCGGGATATTCGAGGCATTAATTGATATTCCGAGGTGGGGGTTATTTACTTCTGCTGGTTTGTTTAGAGATTCCTATTTTGGTTTGGCTGACTGTTGTGAAGCCCTTAGTTTTCCCAGTTGAGTGCGCAATTCGTTAAGCTCGTCTATTTTTTTCTCTGATTCATCAACTGAAATCGTTGGCGAGCTAAGCTCCTCTATGAGTTTGCTTATTCTGTCCGTCTTTTCTTTTACGGCCGGCGAATCACCGGGAACCGGTTTGTCTTCCGGCTCTGCCAGCGTTGTCGAATCATTCGATGCATCACCGGCTTCTGGTTTGTTTTCGACCGGCGGTGCGGGCTGAACAGGTGGGGTGGTTGTTGCCGGAGTTGGTGGAACCGGAGGTGTAGGGGGCTGGTTAACTTGAGAAACGGGCGGGGTTTTCACCATTTCCGCCGGTTTGGGTTGCTCAATTGCTGTGGGGGGCTGGTTTGGAGAGGTGATTCGTTCAGATGCGGGAGGCGTTGCGCCCTGCTTTGAATTTCGGCGGTTGAGCGGGGTCGGCTTATTCGTAGTAACAGGCGAAGGGCGAACGGCGTTTTCAGGCCCTTTAGGGCCGGCCGGTGTCAGAACAGCCGTGCTGGCTGCGACAGGTTCTTCCGGTTGCGTCGAACGCGTCGAAGCCGGCGGATTTTTTAGCAGCTTTCTCCACGGTTCCTGAACTTTGATGGCCATTTCTGATGTTTTCTGGCCGTCTCGCAGCACTATCGAGCCGTCTTTAACCGTCTCGATTGTTAAATGGCCTATAGTTGAGCCCTGTTTGACCCAGTGCGGGCCTTTTCCCGGCTCATCTATCAAGACAAACGACTGTTCAGGATGTGAAGCAAAATAGGAGGTTGCTACCAGGTCGAATTTGACAGCGATGGGCGCAGGCGGGGCCGGCTGCGAGGAACCAGGTTGTGTGCTCGGTGCAGGTTTGGGCGGGGGAGGCGGATTGATAATATTCCCCATGATTGTTGCCTCTTTTACCAGCGGCGAATTTTGGCTTTGGTCTTTAGAGGCCTGTTGCCCCTTGGTGGACGTGAATTTTTCGACTACGCCGGGTGATTTGAGAAATTCCTCTATTTTAGGGTTGCTGCGCACGCCATAAACCGCGGGTAATACAAGCAAACCCGTTGCTGCTATAGCCGCTATGATACTCGTTATGCGCAATGTCTTAATCATAGAGTTCCTACGTTATTTTGACAGTCGTCGGGCCAAATTGTTCCACTTTTTCCTGTTTTTTTGGGGGGTTGTGGGGTTAAATAAGGCCTGTTTTAAGGAGGTAAAAGAGATGAGCTACACACTTGTGACGGTTGCCAGTTTTGATGAGCCGTATAAGGCGAATATTGCCAGGGCGAAACTCGAATCAGAAGGCATTAAGTGCTTTCTTAGCGGCGAGAATTTTGTGGCGACTTACTGGCTCCTTTCACGGGCTGAGGGCGGTATCAAACTTAAGGTGAGGGAAGCCGACTCAAAAGGCGCAATTGAGATTCTTGCGAGAAAAGAGAAACCACTCGATACGCAACAATCATCCGAACTTGGCGAATATGACCTGACCTGCCCGAAATGCAATTCTGAGAATATCGAGTACGAGCGATATTCCTGGAAAATGGCCATACTTTCAATGCTGCTGTTTCGGCTGCCGTTGACATGGCTGAAGGAGAAATACAAATGTTTGGATTGCGGCCATGTCTGGAAATAGCCCGGCCAGCGTTTTTTGTCAAAGAGAATGCCTGATTATTCGGGTTTTTTAAGTTCTTCGGCTTTGGGGAGATCCTTTAGGGCGTTTAGGCCGAAGACCTCGAGGAATTTTTTGGTTGTGCCGTAAAGCATTGGCCTGCCCACAATCTCGGCCCTGCCCGTGATTTTCACCAGCCCTTTATACATCAGGTTGCGAATCATCTCGCCTGCCGCGACGCCTCGTATCGCTTCGATATCGGCACGGATAATGGGCTGCTTGTAGGCGATGATTGCCAGTGTTTCGAGGGCCGGCTGGCTGAGTTTGCCGTCGTCGCGTGCGCGGACAAGTTTTTTGAGCCAGTGGTTGTATTCGCCCAGCGTCAACATCTGGTAGCCGCCCGCGATTTGCTCGATTCTGAAAGCGTTGTTGTTGGCCTTGTATTTCTCGTTGAGGTCGTCAATGTGCTTGCGGAGCTGGCGGACGTTTGTGCTAACAATATCGGATAGACGCGCGGGCGTAAGCGACTCGTCGCTGGCGAAAAGCACCGCTTCCACTACCGACTCAACCGTCGGTTCGAACCCGGGAGGTATGTCAGTCGGTAGCGGCTGCTCGCTCGGTGTTTCGGGTTCTCCCTGTGGTTGTTGAACGCCCGATGGTTCGGTTTCGGCCTGTGCCCCTACATCCTGTGCCGGCTGTTCGTCCGCCGGTTCAGGGGTCGGCTCTGCGTTGTTTGTTTGTTCTACTATATCGTTTTGCTCATCGGCGGCGCCGGTTTCTTGTGCGGATTCGCCTGTCGATGCAGCCAAATTTTCTTCTGTCATATTTTCGTCCATCTAAATGGGTCTGCGTCTTTAGTGCTTACCCTTATTGTGACGGTTTGAAGCGGTTTTTGCAACTGTTTGGCTAACTTTTTGAGGATAAATCGTTCAGAAACCGTATGCGACAGGCACAGGCAGGTAAGCCCCGCCTCCTGGGCCGCAAGGGCCTGGTGGTGCTTTAGCTCGCCCGTAACGTAAAGGTCGGTATTTTCGGCGATAACGAGGTTTATGAGTTTGCCGCAGGAGCCGGCACATACGGCGGCGGTCCTGACGGTGCGTTTTTCCGGGCCTACGATGCCGACTGCCTTTGCGCCGGTATGTTTCCTGAGTTTTTTAATTATTTCAGATAGCGCCATCGGCTTTGCGAGTTTGCCCATTCTGCCTAAGCCGAATTTTGCCTGTTCATCGACAAGTTTAAAAATGTCGTAAGCGGGCACCTCATAAGGATGTGCCTTCAGCATCGCAGTTACAACGCCGGCGAGTTTTTCCGCGGGCACAATCGCCTCGAATTTCAATTCCGGCACTTTTTCGAGGACGCCTCTTTTGCCTATCGCGGGCCTCGCTCCTTCGAGTGGCAGGAAGCTTCCCTGTCCCTGTGATGAGAAACTGCAATGACTGTAATTGCCGATATGACCAGCGCCTGCTGCGAATACGGTGTCGGCGACTTTCGCCGCGGACTCGACTGGGACAAAAACCGCGAGTTTGTAGTTATTGCCGACGGGCGCTGAGACGTAATCGCCGAGCGGGTGGCCGTTTTGTATGCCCACTATTTCCGCAAGCCCGTCGTTTACACCTCCCTCGACGGCATCCAGTGCGGTGTGGATGCAAAAGACGGGTATGCCCGAACGAATCAGCTCGTAAACGACGCTTGTCGGGCCTTGCGTGTTTATTTTTTTCAGGCCGTCCCAGATGATTGGGTGATAGGCAATGATAAGGTCGGTTTTGAGCCGTTTGGCCTCAGCGAGAACGTCTGCCGTGATATCGATTGTGATCAGTATGCGTTTTACGTTTTTGTCCGCGCTTCCAAGAAGCAGGCCGACGTTGTCCCAGCTTTGCGCCAGGCCAAGCGGGATAATTTTTTCGATTTGTGCCGCGATATCTTTAACCTTCATTTTTTACCCCTGCAATTGTTTTTTGCAAATTCGTCGTAATAGTCCTGTGTTTTTTTTGTTACTGCCCCGGGCTTGCTCTGGCCGACGTTGTGCTTTTCAATTCCGACCACGGGCATTACCTGCATAATAACGTTTGTGATAAATACCTCATCTGCGCCGAGCAGGTCGTCGATTGTAAGGTCTTTTTCGACAAGCTCGATTTTACCTTCTATTGCCAGTTCGCAAACGGTTTTTCTTGCGATGCCGGGTAGGACGGGCGTATTGGTCCTCGGTGTGAATAATTTTGAATCCTTTACCAGAAAGACGTTGCTGACACACCCTTCGGCCAATCGCCCATCGGTTGTAAACCATATCGCCTCAGCGGCCCCTTTCTCATGGGCTTGTCTGAGAGCAAGCATACGCGATAAGTAACTTGTTGTCTTATGCCCGCAGGCCGGGTCACTTGTGTTTTGTCTTGTCGGGCAAAGCACCACAAGCACGCCTTTTTTGTAATATTCAGCCGGGTAGGGTTGCAATTTTGTCGCGGTTACGAGCAACGTGGGATTCGGCTTTGCCTGTGCCTGAGGAATTGCCCCCGCTGAAAGTGTCAGCCGAATCCGGGCATCCGTAAGATTATTGGCTTCGAGAACCTTGTTGACGGCTTCTGTGAGGTATTCTTTGTTATAAGAATGCTCAATGAACAGGGCCTTCGCGCTTGCGAGCAATCTGTCTAAGTGGTCATCAAGCCGAAAGACGATGCCGTTATATGCCCGCATTGTTTCAAACAGCCCGGCCCCATACAAAAATCCGCTGTCGCCGACCAATATCCGGCCTTCTTCGATATTAACAAGTTTGTCGTTAAGAAAAATTTTATCTGCCATTTTATTCTTTGTGGGTATTCGTCACTCTCCAGCGAATAATAAATAAGATGATTATTGTCGCAAGCAACAGCAGCGAAACAATGTCACGGCTCATATTTGTTTTCAGTGCGAACAACAATCCTATTATAGGTATCAATAGTAAGAGCCAAATGCCGTCATTTTTCCAGTTCATTTCTAAACTCGATTCGCCGCTGCGATTCCAGCTAATAGTGCCCGTGCTTTTACTAAAGTTTCGTTCCATTCGGCCATTGGGTCGGAGTCGGCGACGATGCCGCCTCCCGTCTGGACGTAAGCCGATTTGTTTTTAATGATAATCGTGCGTATGGCGATATTCAAGCAAACACTGGAGTCAAGACCGATAATGCCTGCCAATTCGCCGCGAGTATCAGGGCCGGATTAGTTTTTTCTTGTTGAAAAATTCCAGTGCGCTTTTGGTGTTGTCAAAAACTTTTGTCGCGGTCTGTGTTACGAATACTGATGGTGCTTGTTTCGCGGGCCAGATTACATAAACGTCTTTGGCTGCCTCGTGGGCGTGCTGTAATTCGCGTTCGACGCCGCTTGAAATAGCGGCCCGGCCGTCGGGCAGGGTGGGGATGAAGCTGATAATCATATCGGACTGGTCGATGAGCAGAAAATCGCGTGCGTAGGTCTGGCTGTATATATCGCGCTCGATTTGACGAATCTGGTCGAGGTTCAGCCGGACGGTTTTGCCGCCCGCCTCGATTTCGAGATAATCTTTGCCGTCCTCAGCGGCCTCAAGAGCCATACGAGGCAGGAACGCCTCTTCCAAATCACCGGGGTCGAAACAGGTGAAGTGTTTTTTCATAGTTTGACGGAACTCGCCGATTTCTTTTTTTACGTCTTCAAGGTCCGTAACGGCGGTCATCGGAAAACTAAGATACGCGCGTTTGATTTTCGGCTCAAATACCAGCCGGTAAAACGCCTCGATTGTTTCTTCGGTCCCCCCGTGGGCGAGGCAATAAAACGGCATATCATCGTTGATGCCCTTGCAGAGCATTTCGGTGCCGATGATTTCTTCTTCCCGCCAGACGATGAGGTCTTTGAGCGTGTGTTCCGTGAAGTGTTCGCTGAGCAGTCGGCTATGCAGTGCGGCGACCCCGTCAATGAGGCAGATATAGATGCTCGCGTCGAGCTGGCGCATCTGGTCAAAATCGACCGCCGGGAACAAACCGTGTCTCCAGCGAAAAGTGGCGTGTGTATTAACAATCAGGTTCGGGACTTTTTTCGCCTTTGCGATAACATCTTTGAAAACGCTTCTGCGCAATGAGTGCAGTCGTTTGAGCGGTATGTCTAAAATCTTCCCCGGCGTTATATCGGGCGCCTCGTCGTACATCATATCGCCGACGTTGCACAGCATCACCTCTTTGCCCTGAAGGCCCGCGTAATCGCACACCTTCTTAAGGTAGCTTTTTTTGTCTAAGCCCACCAATCCTGTAACAACTATAACCATAAAGCGTCTTAGGTCTATTAAAGATTTTTGAGCCGTTCCTGAATATCGTGTTCTTTCAGCGATTTGAACAGTTCGCCCGCTTCGCCCGCAAGTATCTTGTCCAATGTGTAAAGCGACAGATTTACTCTGTGGTCGGTAACGCGGTTCTGCGGGAAGTTATATGTTCTGATTTTCTCGCTGCGGTCGCCCGAGCCAATCATCGTTTTGCGTTTTGCGTCGCGTTCGGCCACTCTCTTGCTCTCGTGAAATTCATAAAGCCGGCTTCGCAGTATTCGCCACGCCTTTGCGCGGTTTTTATGCTGGCTTTTTTCTTCCTGCATACGGACGGTGATTCCCGTCGGGATATGCTCAAGCCGTATCGCGCTGCTTGTTTTATTGACCTTTTGACCGCCCGGGCCGCTTGACCTGCACACCTGCTCGACAACGTCTTCGGGATTTATCTGGATATCCACTTCTTCCGGCTCAGGCAAAACGGCGACTGTGGCCGCGGATGTATGAATCCTACCCTGCGCCTCGGTTTCGGGCACTCTCTGGACCCGGTGGCCTCCGCCCTCGTAGCCCAGTTCCGTCCACACGCCTTCGCCCTTGATGCCGAATATTACTTCGCGGAACCCGCCCCTGTCCGTGGTGCTGAAATCGAGGTCTTCTACTTTCCATCCGCGGTCGGTCGCGTATTTTGTGTACATCGTATAGAGGTCGCGAGCGAACAGGGCTGCTTCTTCGCCGCCTGTACCCGCGCGTATTTCCATAATGACCGAGCCGATTGAATCATCGTCGGCTGTGAGCAGCTTGTCCTGTAATTCCATAAGAAGCGTTGTCTTTTTGGCGTTGAGCTCCTGGAGCTCCTCTTTTGCCATTTCCTTAAGCTCTGCATCGGTTGAGGGGTTGTTTATAAGCTGTTCGGCGTGCTCTGTCCCCTCGGCGGCTTTCTTATAGTCACGGAATTTCGCAACCAGCCCCTTGATTTTGCCCTGTTCCTTCGCCATCGCAATAAGCTTGGTGGATTCGCATGCGATGTCAGGGTTTTCCATCAGCTTTTGCAGCTCGTCGAAACGGGCCTCAATCTCGGTCAGCTTCGTAATTAAAGGAGTATTTGCTTCAGGCATAATTTTGTTCCGGTAATTTACTTTTGGAAAGGAAATAAACAATCAGGGCTCCATTCTTGCTCAAACGACCAAAAAAAGAGCCCTGATAGTGATTAGGCGTGAGTAACTACTTTTTCGTCTTTTTGAAGTAGTCGGTGCCGTATTTCTTCTGGAAACGCTCGACCCGCCCGGCGGTATCGACGTATTTCTGCTTGCCCGTGTAGAAAGGATGGCAGGCAGAGCAGATTTCCGCGTGGATTTCGGTTGCGGTGCTGCGGGTTTCAAAGGTATTTCCGCAGCCGCAGCGAACCACGACTTTGTCATATTTCGGATGTATGTCTTTCTTCATAATTTACTCCAGAACAATCAAAAGCACTATTGTACCGTAATCAGCGTATAAATCAATAGCATTTTTGACAAGTTTAATGATTATGTATGCGTGATTTTTGCCTGAATAACGGGCTTCGGAAGGATTTTAGGGTGTAGTTTGGCATTGGCATTCGTGCTATTACCGGACCAAAGGGGTAGTTTTGGGAAATAGCTGAAGATTGCTCGTTTTTTAATCGATAAAAGATTACCCACACTTTAATAGGGGGTGGGGTTTCGACTTTTTACAATGGTGCGTGGATGAAGATAAAATACGTTGTCTCGACAATGGCATTCTGGGGTAAGCAGAGCCGGTTGTTTCTGGAGCAGGAATGTGACCTGCTTAGGACGCTCGGTCTGGGCGTTGAACTTTGGCCCAATCTTGGCGGCCTTGATGATTGCCGGTATGACAAGCGTGACTGGCCCCGGCTTGAAGCCGCGACCGAAGGTATGCTCGTCTCGATGCGCTCCCGCAATGATAATCCCAGTATTGAACAATGGGCCGAGCAAATCGGCTGCGCGAAACTGCTCAAGGCCAATATCGTTGCCGATTTGCAGAGTTTGCGAATGCAGGGCAAAAACGCAGACGATGGCGATTTTATCGCCGAGGTCGTCGGGATGGCAAAAGATGAGGGCGTAAAACTTTGTATAGAAACGGGGCCGCTGGATATGCTCAAAGATATCGGTCGTCGTTTCAAGTCGATATGGTATTGCCTGGACACCGGTTATGCCGCGTGCGATGCCGGGCACAGTTTCAGTGAATATGTCGATACGCTTGCAAAAAGGACCGCTCATTTGCATCTTGCCGACCACAACGGCAGCTGCGATGACCACAGGCCTCTCGGTTGCTCAGGCGGGGCGAAGCAGGATAACTTTGATTATCTGCTGAAGACACTGAAGAAATATAATAACGACGTTATCGGTTCGCTCGAAATGACGCCCTGCACGCCGGTTGAAATGATAAAGCGGTCGAGTTATTTTCTGTTCGATGTTCTCGGCTGGCCTGACCGCCCCCAAAAAAACGCGGATTCTCATCAGCATTAAGTTGTTCCCTTCAATCAGAAAACTATTGACAAAAAACTCTGATTGCCGATGCTTGTTAATTATTTTTGATATTGTTTTTAAGGCAATCGGACTGTGTCAGCGACGCCAAAGATATTACTTGTAAATCCGTCTATATACGATTTCGCCGCGTATGATTTCTGGCTCAAGCCCTATGGCCTGTTGAGTATTGCGGGATACCTTCGCGGCAGGGCGGAATTTACCCTCTTCGATTACCTCGACCGCCTGCATCCTTTTTATTTGGCCCACAAGGAAATCAAGAGCGACCAGTGGGGCAGGGGCAGGTTTTATTTCGAGAAAATTCCCAATCCTGATTGCTTGAAAGACATCCCGCGTTCTTTCAGGCGGTTGGGCCTGCCGAGGTCGGTCTTTCAGGATTTTATCGCCAAAAACACGGGCTTCGACTTTGTTTTTGTCGGCACCGTAATGACCTACTGGTATCCTGGCGTGCAGGAGGTAATTGAAGATATCCGCCGGGCAATGCCTGCCGCCAAAATAATCGTCGGCGGCAACTATGTAACGCTGTGTCATAGCCACGCTGAAAAGCTCGGCGCGGATTTGCTTGTCGAGGGAAATAATCTTGAGCCGGTTTGGGATTTCACGGGACTTACACCGGATTTGAGTCAGCCAGGCCTTTGGGAGGCATATGATAAATTGAGCGTCGGGGTATTGAAGCTTAGCGATGGGTGTCCATTTGAATGCACGTATTGTCTTGTTCCCAAGGTGTATGGCAAATTTCGGCCCAGGTCTTTGGAAAGGTCGCTTGCGGAGCTGGGGCTTCTTGTGAAACTTGGTGCGAGAAATATCGCGTTTTACGATGATGCTTTGTTGTTCGATGCGAAGAACGTTCTGGTTCCGTTTTTCAATGAGGTCATTCGGCGAGATATAAAAGTAAATTTTCACAGCCCAAACGCGATTAACGCACGCTTTGTAACAAAAGAGCTTGCGGATTTAATGGTGCGTGCGGGCTTCAAATGTTTTTATCTTGGTTTTGAAAGCACCTCGAAAGAATGGCAGAAACAAACCGGCTCAAAGGTCTTTTCAGAGGAGTTAGCGGGAGCGGTGGAGAATCTGAAATCCGCCCTTCGATTACACTCAGGGCAGGCAGGCGCGGAGCCGAATAATATCACGGCCTATCAAATCCTGGGCCATCCGAAAACCAACATTGCTGATTTGGAAGAATCGATGCGTTTTGTGAATCATCTCGGCATAAGGGGGATGCTCGCCGATTTTTCGCCGATACCGGGCACGCCCGATGGCGAGCTATGCTGCAAATGGGTCGATATCGATGAGCCGTTGTTGCACAATAAGACCGCTTTCCCCGTTATCCTGCTTGGCTTCGACGAAACAAACCGCCTCAAAGACCTGCAAAGACAGTTAAATCGGGATATCAGTCAGGGATAAGTCGGCCGCCGATAGAATATCTTATACTTTCCGCCTCCCAAATCAAACCTGCGACCGCCTTTATTCTTCCGCCGCAATACTACGGGTGAAACCCGTAGTAGTTTACTTACACTTACCACATAGGCATTTATGAGGCGCAAATTAAGCAGATTGCCTATATGTTTTTTATCCGGCAACGAGGAGAATGCTGACTTAAAGTATTAGTTTAAGGAGCTACAAAATGAAGAAGTTGGCAATGTTATTGTTTGTCCTGACTTTATCGTCGCATAGTGTGATTTCCTGACACCGCTTCGGCCTATGTCCCTACCGGGTATTTAGAGGTTTTGCGAAGTAATTTTTCAGGAATTGCCTACTTAGTTTTTGTCGCCGTCCTACCGAAAAAACCAGAAAAGACTGAATTTAAGAAAGGAATAGAAAATGGGAAATAATACTGTTAGCGGTATTGTTGCTAAACCAAAACTATTGTTTGTTTGCCTGTTGGTTCTTACGCTATTGCCCATCAGTGCCTACGCTGTGTCTATTGATTTAGGAACAGCGGGCAGTTTTGGGGTGCTGGCTGGCTCAGGCGTGACCAACACGGGTAATACCGTTATCAACGGTGATGTCGGCTCTTCTCCGACGCCGGCGATAACGGGGTTCCCGCCCGGGGAGGCCAATGGCATCATATACCGCGCGGCAGGTCCCGTGGTGGCAAAGGCGAAACTTGACCTGGTGGCCGCTTACGATGCGGCAGTGGGTGCTGCAGACGGCAACACATCGGAGCCGACTGATTTAAGCGGAAAGACCCTTGACCCGAATATCTACGCAATCGGAGCAGCGAGTTTCAGCGCAGGCAATTTAATCCTGGATGGCCATGGAGATACCGGCGCACAGTGGATATTCCATACCACCGTTCTGGCCACGGCCGCCGATTTCAACGTGTTGTTGATTAATGGCGCCTCCGCGAACAATGTGTTCTGGCAGGTCGGCACCTCCGCAACCATTGCTATAAGAAACGTCTTCGCGGGAAATATTCTCGCGATGACGAGCATCACGTTCAATGGCACCGGCACTTTTAACGGAAGAGCGTTGGCCAGAAATGGTGCAGTTACTATCAGTAATGCCATGACCATAAACGTCCCGGATTTTGTCCCAGTCAAACCTAACATACTGGTATATAAGATGACCACGGCAATTAATCCTGTGATTGTTTACGAGGATGCGAATGGGCTCAAAGCCGATGTCTTGAAGGAAAATTTGTCCGCTTATATTGTGTTCGGCGTGGATGATGCCTATGGCGTGGATGCCGTAAATGAGGCTAATGGCCCAACAGTGATAATTTTCGGTAAAGACGGCACGACCAAATTCCAGAAAACACTGGGCGGTAATGACCCGAATTCCTTCGTGAACATTCGAACATTCGGTGCTGTTAATTCTATTATGCCGTTTGAGGTCACGAATATGCGTAACACTAATGCTACAGATGTGGGAATCGAATTTGGTGATTCTAATGCAACTACAGGCTTCGATATAGGGACCTCCTTATATGGAAAAAATACAAACCTCGACATTGGCCAGGCCGAAAAGTTTTCTGTTGCGAAGAGCTTGAAAGGCCAGGTTTGGATTTCCCGGCAGTTCGTTGAAGGACAGGGCGCCGCAACGGGAACGCTTGATACAAAACTCACTAAAGACGCGAATAAGAACAGCAGGACCGTGGCAGCGACGGTGGCAAATATTAAAACAACAGTTTTGAATACATACCCCCCGGTGAGCGTATTACCGTAATTTGAGTAATTGATCGTTATCTCAGGGCCGATTCTGAAATATAGAATCGGCCTTTTTTTATCAAGGAGAAACAGGATACAGAGCGGAAACTGGAAGAATGTTCGCGTCCGGTTTGAACGGCTTTCGTGTTATCCTGCTCAGCTTCGGCTATTGAATCGGAAATATAGTTGAACGAAGAATTATGCCGGCTGCATAATGCCCGTTTGTTTTCTAATCGCCTTGATGATTTCCGTCGCCCACAGGGGCAGCGACGAAATAGCGATTACCATCCACCAGTCGAATGTCGTCAGCATCTCCGTCTTGAAAATGGTCCGGAAGAAGGGCACATAAACAACCATCATTTGCAGCAGGAAGGATATCCCTGCCGCCCAGAGCAGCTTGGTGTTTGTAAATACGCCGAGTTTAAACAGCGACTCGGTCTGGCTTCGGCAGTTAAATGCGTGGAACAACTGGCTGCACGAGAGCACCACAAACGCGGCGGTCCTTGCCCGCGGCAGACCTTCCTTTTCGATAAACATCACAAAATAAAACGCCGCCAAACTGCAAAAAGCGATAAATATGCCCTGCGCGAGCATCAGGAAAGCCCTTTGTCTGGTAACGACCGGCTCTTTTGGCGGGCGGGGCCTGCGTTTCATAACGTCAGTGTCGATTGGGTCAACTCCCAGCGCAAGGGCGGGTAGCCCATCGGTTACTAAATTTACCCACAGGATTTGAATGGGTAATAACGGCACGGGCCAGCCGATGAGCGACGAAACGAACATAACAAGGATTTCGCCCGTGTTGCAGGAGAGCAGGTAATGGATGAATTTTTTGATATTGTCGTAAATCCCTCTGCCTTCCTCGACGGCGGCCACAATTGAAGCAAAATTGTCGTCGGTAACAATCATATCGGAGACCTCTTTGGTAACGTCGGTTCCGGTGATGCCCATCGCGACGCCTATGTCCGCCTCTTTGAGCGCCGGCGCATCGTTGACGCCGTCGCCCGTCATTGCGACCACCTCGTTTTGACGCCGAAGCGCACGCACGACCCGCAATTTATGTTCAGGCGACACACGCGCGTAAACGCTTCCCTTTTTTACCTGCTGCGCGAGCTGTTCGTCGGTTATCTTGTCCAATTCTTCGCCCGTGAGCGCAACTGAATCGGCCTGGAAAAATCCCAAATCCTTCGCGATAGCTACCGCGGTATTCTTGTGGTCGCCCGTAATCATCACGGTCCTTATCGAAGCGGTCTTACAATCCTGTATGGCTTTTTTGACCTCCTCGCGAGGCGGGTCAATCATCGCAACAAGCCCTGCAAAAATTAGGTCCTTTTCAATAACCTTGGCCTGATAGTTCGTATCGGCGTTGTCTAATTCTTTATATGCCAGCCCCAGTACCCGCATCGCATCGTTTGCCATGTGATTATTGGCGTTCAGAATATATTCCGTGTCCTTTGAGAGCAGGTCTCTGGTTATCCCGGCCAATTCTATTTTTGTGCAGTCGCCGAGCAGGATATCCGGCGCTCCTTTTACAAAGGCGATTCGCCTGCCCAAATTTTCACGGATTATGGTCATTTTCTTTCGCTCGGAGTCGAATGGTATCTCCGTAACGAACTGCCAGTCGGTTTCCGCCTTTTCTTTCCATATATCCGCTTTGGCCGCGGCGGTGAGTATGGCCGCCTCCGTAGGGTCGCCGAAAATTTTGAATCTGTTGCCCTCACGAATCAGTTGAGCGCCGTTGCAAAGCGTTCCGCAAAGTAATGCCTTGTTAAGCGTCGGGTAATCGGCTGGTTTTATTGATTTGCCTTCCAAAAGGAAATCTCCCTTTGGCTCGTAGCCGACGCCGGTTACTTTGAATTGTTTGCAGTCCGCGTAAACCGCCTGGACGGTCATTTCGTTCCTGGTAAGCGTCCCTGTTTTGTCGGAGCATATAACGGTCGCGCAGCCAAGCGTTTCAACCGAGGGCAGTTTGCGGATGAGCGCGTGGCGGGCAACCATTCTCTGCACCCCCAGCGCAAGTGCTATTGTTACTACCGCGGGCATTCCCTCCGGGATAGCGGCAACCGCCAAACTCACCGAGGTAAGGAACATATCCAGCCATTTCCCGCCCCGCATGACGCCAAGCACAAAAACCATCGCCACCAGCACAAAACACGCGTAAACTATCCACTTGCTGAATTGCTCGAGTTTTTTTTGCAGAGGCGTAGAATCCCGCTTGATTTCCTGAATCATCCCGGCGATTTTGCCAAGCTCGGTTCGCATCGCTGTTTCCGCGACAATGGCCCTTGCCTTACCTCCCGCGACAAAGGTTCCCATATAAACCATATTGGCTCTGTCCGCCAGTTGGACGTCTTTTTCTTCCAGTTTATCAGTCGTTTTCGCCACGGGCGTCGATTCGCCCGTCAAACTCGCCTCCTGCACGGCGAAATTCGCGGTCATCCATACCACCCGGCTGTCGGCTGGTATGTTGTCGCCCGCCTCAAGCTCAATAAGGTCGCCCGGCACAAGCTCGAAAGACGATATGACCGCGTGCTGCCCGTCGCGGATGATTTTGGATGACGGGCTTGAGAGTTTCTTCAACGCCGCAAGCGATTTCTCTGCGCGGTATTCCTGTATAAAACCCAGTATCGCGTTGAGAACTACGATTGCTATAATCGCTAACGCGTCAATCCATTCCTGCAGAAAACCCGATACAATCGCTGCTACGATAAGCACCCAGATAATAAAATCCTCGAACTGACCCAGGAAAATCCTCCAGGGAGAAATGGCTTTCTTCTCCTGCAACTGGTTGGGGCCGTATTTAGTTAACCTGGCTGCTGCTTCCTGAGAGGTCAACCCCCTGGATAAGTCCGTTCCCAGATTTTTGGATATCTGCTCGATGCCGATTTGCCACCACTGTATCATTCCTGAGCCCTTAATTGCCTATGGTCTTCGCTTTTAACAATATAATCGCCCGTAGGCGTAAAATAAACAACCTTTGGGGGCTTTCGATATGTTGATTCGGATGGTGCTAATTTGTATAGTGGGGCCTATGACTAAAAATAAAATTCCGCTGCTGGAGTTTAAAAACGTTACCGTCGTCAGGGGACGTAAAAAAATCCTCGATTCCCTGTCGCTTACCATACGCGCGGGTGAAAACGTCGCGATACTCGGTCCCAACGGGGCCGGCAAATCGTCTTTCATCAAGACCATCACAAGAGAGTATTACCCGCTGCCCCACAAAAAGGATTTCTCGTTCAGGATTTGGGGACGGGACAGATGGGACGTCTTCGATTTGCGGTTCCTGTTAGGCATTGTATCGAGCGATTTGCAGAGCGCCTTTGCGATTAAAATGTCCGGGATGGAGGTTGTTTTGTCTGGGTTCTTCAGCAGCATTGGGTTATACGGACATCGGATTACACGCCAGATGAAGAGCAAAGTTGAAAAGACACTCAAATTCCTTGAGATTTATGACCTCAGGGATAGATATATGACAGAGATGTCGTCGGGCGAGGCGAGACGTTTTCTCATTGCAAGGGCATTGATACACAATCCCAAGGCGCTTATTCTCGATGAGCCGACCAATAGCTTGGACCTGCATGCGCTTTATAAGTTCAGCGATATTCTGCGTAAGATAGCCCGTTCAGGGGTCAGCATAATCCTCGTTACCCAGAATCTTCACGATATTATTCCTGAAATAGGAAGAGTCATTCTTATGAAAGACGGCAAGTTATTCAAAGACGGGCCTAAAGAGAATATCCTGAACAATAGAAATATCAGTATGCTTTTAGGTACTTCTGTGGGAATAAAGAAAAAAGCCGGCTATTATTACGGCTTAAGGGCTTAATACGGAAAAGGCGGCGCCGGATATTTTTTTCGTTCGAGTGTATGGATATCGAAATGTAAATTGCGCAATTGTTTTGCGATACCTGCCGTTAAAGCCACTATTCCAAGAGTGATTATTCCCCCCACGGCTACGCAGGGAATTGTCCCTATCCAGGCAGCCACCATCCCGCTCTCGAAGGCCCCCAGTTCGTTGGAAGCGCAGACAAATATCCAGTTGGCCGAAGCAATCCGTCCGCGTAATTCATCCGGCGAAAGAAGCCGTGTCATTGAACGCCTGATGACCATACTCACGCCGTCGAAAACCCCGCTGAAAAACAGCGCCGTCATAGACAGCAGGAAATTTTTTGAGAAGGCAAAGATAATTATGCTTACGCCGAATCCCGCAATTGTCAGCAGTAAATTACGGCCCGCTCGCTCAATCGGCGGATGACGTGTTGCTATTAGGGTGGTTATCAATGCCCCTAATGAAGGAGCCGCATTTAACAACCCTAATCCTTTGGCGCCGACGTGCAGAATATCATTTGCGTAAACGGGCAGTAAAACAATGGCCCCGCCGAAGAAAACGGAGAATAAATCCAAAGCCATAGCCGCCCAGAGCGGCTGAGTTTTGAATAGAAAACGCCATCCTGTCCCGATGCTTTTGAATAAAGGTTCTTTTTTCTGGGGCATAATTAGTGGCTTTGACGGTATTGCCACGGTAAAAAGCCACGAAAACACAAAACTGCCGGCGATGATAAGGTATGACCCGCCGGCGCCCAGGGCGTCAAATATAAAACCAATTGCAGCCGGGCCTATAACGGAACAGCTGATCCAGGTGCTGCTTATCCACGAGGAGGCATTTACAGTAAGGTGTTTGGGAACAATCTGTGCTTCGAATGCCGTATTGGCGGGGTCCGCGAATCCGCGGGCTACCCCGGCAAGAAAAATCATGGCATAAAGGCCCAGAAGAGAATTAGTGTGAGTTTGCCACGATATTACCGCCAAAGCCAGAGTGCATATACACGAGGTCGCGCGGGTTACTAAAATAATCTTGCGTCTGTTAAAATGGTCTGCAACGTAACCCCCGAAAGGCGCAATCGATATTGCCGGGATTGCTTCCACAAGCCCCAGCCAGCCAAGGGACAATGCACTGTGAGTGATGTTATATATCTGGAAACCTATGACTACGGCGAGGGCGCGGCTGGCAAGCGTAAAAAAACCCACGGAGCCGATAAAAAGACGAATATCGGCGACCCTTAACGCGTCTCTGAAATCACGATGTTTATTTTGACTGGCCATAGGAGTTATACTTATAGTACCGGCCCTGTTATCTGTCAAAGGATAACGAATCGTTTGAACCGCGAATTAATATTATGTGGTATAATTATAAATAATTGGTAATGCCGGATTCGCAAAAGATAAAGGAATGTTGATATGTCGGTCTATATGATTATCGAAGCCAAAGAAGTTATGGATAGGGCCAAATACGGCGAGTATATCGAGAAAGTCCCGCGGACTATCGAAAAGTTCGGCGGCAAATATCTCGCCCGCGGCGGACAGGTAACGGTTGCTTCAGGCGACTGGAAACCCGCCCGGCTTATTATTGTTGAGTTTGCCTCGATGGAGAAATTCCACGCATGGTGGCGCTCCCCGGAGTATCGGGCGGTATCGCCTCTCCGCGAGCAATCAGCCAAAACTAATGCCATTGTGGTCAACGGAGTTTAGGCGCAAAATCGTGAAACCAATGACCGGAGGTATGTTCCAATGAAAATCATCGCATTTAACGGCAGCCCGAGAAAAGAATGGAATACGGCAACCCTGCTTAAAAAAGCCCTTGAAGGCGCATCATCGCAGGGCGCTGAAACGGAGCTTATACACCTGTATGATTTAAAGTACCAGGGCTGCATCAGTTGTTTTGCCTGCAAAAAGAAGGATGGCGTTAGCTACGGCAAATGCGCGGTAAAAGACGTCCTGAAGCCGATTTTCGAAAAGGTAGAAACGGCCGATGCCGTTATTTTTGGCTCGCCTGTTTATCTGGGAACTATTACAGGTCAGATGCAGTCATTTATGGAGCGATTGATTTTCCCGTATTTGACTTATACCGACCCGCCGGCGTCGCTTTTCCCGAAAAAAATCCCTTCCGGGTTTATTTGTACGATGGGCATTACCGAGCAGGCAATGGACGAGTTCGGCTATAAACCACGCTTCGCAATTATTGAACGTTTTCTGAAAATGATTTTCGGCTCAGCAGAGATGCTTTTAAGCTTCGATACATTGCAGTTCGATGATTATTCAAAAGTAGTCGCGACGCGGTTTGACCCCGTGCAGAAATTGAAAAGACGCAAAGAAATATTCCCTCAGGATTGCCAGAAGGCCTTTGAGATGGGCGTTCGGCTTGCCGCGAAGGAGAAAGTATAAAACAAGGGGATATAAGTTAAGGTTTATGCCGTCCCGTGGGGGAATGTGTTATGAAAAGAGCATTAATAGTCATCGATGTGCAGAATGTGTATTTCGCCGGGAAGTTACTAATAACCCATCCCGCAGGCAGCTTTGAGAATATCCTCAAGGCAATGGATGGGGCGAATGCCGCTGGGATACCGGTCATTGTCATTCAGCATACGGCTTCGTCTCTTGTTGCGTTCAGTAAGGGAAGTCCGCAGTGGCAGCTTCATCCTGAGGTGGCGAAAAGGCCTTGTCTGGCTGTTATCGAGAAGGCACTGCCCGGAAGTTTTACCGGCACAGGACTGGAAGCGGTATTACGCGAAAATGACGTTGATACGGTTGTCATTGCGGGATATATGACCCAGATGTGCTGCGATACTACCGCCCGCCAGGCGTTTCACCTCGGTTTTGCCGTCGAGTTCCTTTCCGATGCCACAGGTACGCTCGCTATTTCCAATCCGGCAGGTTCTGTCACCGCCGAGGAATTGCATCGCGCAATTCTGGTTACACAGGCAATGCGATTTAGTAAAGTAATGACTGCTCAGCAGTGGCTTGCGGGTTTATGACGCCGCCGAAAATAATTCGTAGAAGCCAATACTGGGTTTATATCGTCCGCTGCAAAGATGGAACGTATTATACCGGATATACCAAGGATCTCGAAAACAGGATATCCTTGCACAAGAGCGGCAAGGGTGCAAAATATGTAAAAGGCAAGTTGCCTATAAAGCTGGTTTATACCAAAGAGTATCGCTATTACAAAAGTGCGTTGAATGAAGAAAGACGAATTAAAACATTACCAAGAGAGAAGAAGTCAAAGCTTGTTAGGGGTTATGCCGAAAATAAGCGTAAAATTGCGGAATGAAAAATACCCTCGTGGTTTTAAAGAGATATGATGAAAGTATTCCTTGAAACCTTCGGCTGCCAGATGAATAAGCTGGATTCGGCGATTGTTGAATCATCGCTTAGGGATGCCGGCTGTCAGTTTGTCGATAATGCTAAAGACGCGGATGTCGTCCTGATAAATACCTGCTCGGTGCGTGACCACGCTGAGCAGCGGGTTATGTCGCATCTTGGAAATCTAAAACACATCAAAGAAACCAATCCCGATTTGGTGGTGGGCGTAATCGGCTGTATGGCTCAGCGGTTGGGCAACGAATTACTTAAGCAGTCAGCTGTGGATATCGTTTGCGGCCCCGCACAAATTGCCGAAATACCCCGGCTGATAGCCGAGGTGATGCAGGAAAAGAAAAAAGCGGTAGCCGTTACGGAGAAGATTCGCCAAATATCGCCTGACGCCCAATTGCTCGAACGGTTTGAAACCGAATACAGCGGCGATGATACGGATATACCCGCGCAGGCGTATGTCCGGGCGATGCATGGCTGCGATAAATTCTGCTCATATTGTGTTGTGCCTTACGTCCGCGGGCCTGAAACGTCACGTCCACCCGAAGCCATAATCGAGCAGACCAAACGTCTTGCCCAGAATGGTATCAAACAAATTACCCTGCTTGGCCAGAGAATCAACGCCTACGAATACAAAGCGGGTCCGCCTGTTGGCGAGATATCGCTGAAGGCGGACGATAAAATCTATTGCCTTGCCGACCTCCTTGAAATGGTAAGCAAAATCGACGGTGTCGAATGGATAAAGTTCGTTACCAGTTACCCGTCTAAAAAGCATTTAAAAGAGATTATGCAGGCGATGGCTGAATTGCCCAAGGTTTGCCGATACCTGCACATCCCCGCACAAAGCGGCTCGGACCAAATCCTCAAGGCGATGAACCGCGGCTACACTTCGGCGGAATACCTTGAGCTGATTGATATGGCTCGCCAAATCGTGCCCGATATCGCCATCGCGGGCGACTTTATCGTTGGCTTCCCGGGTGAAACCAATGACGATTTTTTCCAAACCGCTGACCTCCTCAAAAAGGCGCGATACAAAAACTCCTTCATTTTCAAATACTCGCCAAGACCCGGTACTATCGCCGACAAACGTCTCGAAGATAACGTCCCCCAGGAAATCAAGGAACATCGAAACCACGAGCTGCTCAAAGTGCAGGAAGAAATCAGCAGGGCACTTGCCGCCGAATTTACAGGCCAAACCGTCAAAGTCCTCGTCGAAGGACCAAGCAAAAAATCGCACCAGCCCGGCAATCTCCCTCAGCTTATAGGCAGGACCGCAGGCGACTGGATTGTTGTATTCAACTGCCCTGAAAACCTTGCAGGCCGGTTCGCAAATGTTAAAATCACCCGAACAACCCCGCTTACCCTGTTCGGCGACCTTGCCTGATTCGGCGGTTTACTTCTGCTACAAAATCCTTTGAAAATTAACCTCTTTGCGGTATGCTTGTCGATTATATTTAAACACCCCTTTTTTAATTTGTGAGAAGATTATTATGAGCGAATTTAAGATTGAGCCATCGCAAAGGATAACAAGATTACCGCCATATTTATTTGCCCGGCTAAACGCCCTGAAGCACGCAAAACGCCAGGCGGGCGCCGACCTTATAGACCTCGGTATGGGTAATCCCGTTGACGGGGCCCCGCAGATTGTTGTTGATAAGCTTTGCGAGGCCGTCAGAGACCCCCGAAACCATCGTTATAGCGCATCCCGCGGCATCAAGGGATTGCGCAATGAAATGGCCAAAAAATATGCTCGAAACTGGAATGTCGAGCTGGACCCTGAGACAGAGGTTCTGGCCTGTATCGGGTCAAAGGAAGGGTTCAGCCATATGTGCCTGGCAATGCTGGGGCCTGGTGATACGGCCATTGTGCCCGACCCGGCGTTTCCGATTCATAATTACGCTGTTGCCCTTGCCGGCGCAAACGTCATATCCCTCCCGCTGGGCTGCGACCAGAAATTCATAAATAATATAGTTATGGTCTGTGAGCACCTGTATCCCAAGCCAAAGCTGCTGATTTTGAACTACCCTCATAATCCGACCGCGATGACAGCCGATGAGGGCTTTTTTGAGCCAATTATCGATATCGCCAAGCGATTCGGCATAGCAGTCATCCACGATTTCGCCTATGGTGAAACCTGCTTTGATGGTTATAAAGCCCCGAGCTTCCTTTCTGCAAAAGGCGCAAAAGACGTGGGCGTCGAATTTACCACTATGAGCAAGCCCTACAGTATGGCAGGGTTCAGAATCGGTTTCGCCGCCGGCAACAAGGATATGATTAACTACTTAGCCACCATAAAGGGCTATTACGATTACGGCATTTTCCAGGCGGTACAGATTGCCGGCATTATCGCGATGAGGCACTGCGCAAAGGATATTATTGAGCAGAATAAAAAATACCAGTCCCGACGAGACGTCCTCTGCGACGGCCTTAACCGCATCGGCTGGGAAGCCCCTAAACCGCGTGCAGGTATGTTCGTCTGGGCTAAAATCCCAAAAGAGCATCTCAAGGGCAAAAACACCATAGATTATTCTATGGACCTCGTTGAATACGCGGAAGTCGCAGTTGCCGCAGGCGGGGCGTTCGGCGAAAACGGCGAAGGATACGTCAGGATTGCGCTAGTTGAAAATGAGCAGCGATTGCGCCAGGCGGTCCGGAATATCAAGCGGTTTGTCAGTGAAAAGCCGGTAAGAAAAACCAAGCAGTAAAAACAAAGAAAAGGAAAGGTGAAATTATGGTGCGTGTTATTTTGTGTTGTGTTACGATTTGCTTCATGGCGATTCTTACTAATACCTCAGCGGCGGCAATTGGCCAGTTCGAAGGACAAGGCGACGTTGGCGATGCCTGCGATATCGGTATACCCGGCTCCGCGTCATTTGACGCGGCCAAAAACGAATACAGAATCACCGCCAGCGGCTACAATATGTGGTTTAACAGGGACGCTTTCCATTTCCTCTATAATAAGCTCGAAGGCGACCTCGTTATGGTTGCCGATATTAACTTTGTCGGAACAGGCAAAGTCGCACACCGCAAAGCCGGCTGGGTTGTCCGCCAGACGCTTGACAAGGATTCCGCTTTTATCGGCGCAATAGCCCACGGCGACGGCCTTATCGCTTTGCAGTGGCGTCCGGTCAAAGGCGGCGAAATGAGCGACGACCTTGAAATACTCCGGACCGTAAAAGGGTTTGCGACAATAAAATTAGAACGCTACGCCGATATTTACACTCTTTCCGTCGCTCCAGACGGTAAGACATTCCAGGTGGTTGGCTCGGTAACAATGAAACTGACCGACCCGGTTTATGCGGGTTTGGTGGTTTGCTCTCACGATGTCAACACTGCCGAAACGGCTGTATTCACCAATGTTAAACTTGAAAAACAAGGGGCGGTAAATATGAAAGAACGTGTTCTCGAAAGCACACTCGAAACAATCTCTGTCGAAAACGGCGAACGAAAAACCGTATATCGTGCACTCCAGCATTTTGAAGCGCCAAACTGGACCCCGGACGGTAAAACTCTCGTATTTAACAGCAATGGGCTTATCTATACGATTCCCGTCGAAGGAGGCAAACCTCAATTGCTCGATACGGGCGAAGCCAAAAAATGCAACAACGACCACGGCCTCTCGTCAGACGGCAAGTTTCTCGCCGTCAGCAGCCAGCATAATACCGACGGCAAATCCCGGATTTACGTCCTGCCAATCACGGGCGGCGCAGCTCGTCTCGTAACCCAAAAAGCGCCTTCCTACTGGCATGGCTGGTCTCCCGATGGCAAGACCCTTGCCTATTGTGCCGAACGAAACAATGAATTTGATATTTACACAATCCCCGTCGATGGCGGCGAAGAAACGCGATTGACTACCGCCCCCGGACTCGATGATGGCCCCGAATACTCGCCTGACGGCAAAACCATCTTTTTTAATTCCGAGCGAACAGGCCTGATGAAAATCTGGCGTATGAACGCCGATGGCAGCGACCAGCAGCAGGTTACTTCCGATAAAGATTACGCCGACTGGTTCGCCCATCCTTCCCGGGACGGCAAATGGCTTGTGTTTGTGTCCTACGACAAAGACGTTAAAGGTCATCCCGCGAATAAAGATGTTGTCTTGCGAATTTTGCCGATGAGCGGAGGAAAATCGAAAATTCTGGCAAATTTATTCGGCGGGCAGGGAACTATAAACGTCCCGTCCTGGTCGCCCGACAGCAAACGCATCGCGTTTGTAAGTTATCAGTTATTGCCGCCAAAATAACATGTCCTCGATTAAGAGCGGTTGGCTTTAAAGCAGTGCGTTGACGTATTTGGGGCTGTTTGCTGCAATTGCTTTTTGATATAACAGGCAAATCAACTCCGAAATTCGCTGTTATTTTGGGACCTTTATAATTTATTCGGACATTGATGGCATTTTGGGGCTGAAAAAAATTTTTAAAATATTCCAAAAAAACGCTTGACTTCATTTA